>Ga0307372_10000846_pt1 | contig 53499 bp, 51 predicted proteins | sample OX1MG_FD_202533 | JGI IMG/M metagenome (GOLD analysis project Ga0307372, IMG submission 202533) | Soil microbial communities from Risofladan, Vaasa, Finland - OX-1 | ecosystem: Environmental > Terrestrial > Soil > Coastal area > Acid sulfate soil | place: Finland: Risofladan, Vaasa | collected...
TGTCCGTGGTGCGCATCGAGCCGCACGCCACCGGCACCGTGCACAGTCACCCGCAGGAGCAGTGGGGCGTGCTGCTCGAGGGGGAATGCGTGCGCATTCAGGGCGGAGAGGAGCGGGCGATGCGGGCGGGCGATTTCTGGCACACCCCGGGCGGCGTGCCGCACGGCATCCACACCGGGGCGCTTGGCGCCACCGTGCTCGACATCTTCAGTCCGCCGCGCGAGGAGTACCGCAAGTCCGGGCAGGGTTTCGGCACCGAGGACTGACCGGCCGCGCGCGCCGCGGCCGTGCTGTCACGCCGCCGATCCGCGCGGCGGCAACAGGCGCGCGAACGCGTCGTCGGTGCCGAGCAGGTAGTTGCCGAACTGGTCGAGCACTTCGTCGGTGAGATCCTCCAGCCCGAAACGCAGCCGCACCGGCCCATGGCGCCGGACGTTGATCAGGTCGAGCACGAAGCCGGCGCCGTCGTAGTCGCCGCGCAGCGTCGCTTGGCAGGGAAACGGTCCGGACAGCGTGAGTGTCGCCCGCACCACGGCTCCGAACTCGTTCTTCTTCTCGACGCATTCGCAAGGAATGTGCAGCGCCGCCAGACGATCGAGCGCCTGGGCCAGCTGCTGGCCGCTCACTTCCACCTGTGTCGGCTGCGCACAGCGGACCTTGTACTTGAAGGTGATGAAGTCGATGCGCTCCCTGGCGTCCATCTTGCGCGAGCGGTAGTCGGTGAAGCCGTTGCCGAGGATCACCCCCGCGACCTCCCCGAGGTACATCACGCCGTAGGGGCGCCCGGCGACTGGCTGCGCCCGGTTGAGCTCGGTCGTGAGCTCCGAAAGATACTTGAACGTGACGCGCAGGCGCGCATCGATCTTGGCGGCGACCGCGGCGCGCCGCGCGCGGTCCTCGCTCACCTTCTGGCGGCCGGCCTGCTCGCGCAGCAGCTCGATCGCCGTGACGTGTTGAGAGGCCGTGCGGCTCGCGGCGTCGGCCTCGCGCTGGCGCTCGTAGTCCTCGCGGCGCCGCTCCTCGGCCTCCCCCCAGAGGCGAACTTCCTCCTCCTTGCGCAGCTGCGCTTGCTCTTCGGCGCGCAGCTGCATCTGCTGCCGCTCTTCGAAGGTATTCTCGAACGCCTCCACGTCGGCGATCAGATCGATGGTGGTGCGCTCGAAATCTGGAGTCCGGGCCGCGGGGGTTGCGGAGCGCGGCTCGAGCAGCACCGTCTTGTCGTCGTCGCTGCGCAGGCTCGGATCGGCGCGCAGTTCGCCCGCCATGTCGCCGGCGCGTTGATAGCGCTCCGCCGCCGACTTCGCGAGGGCGCGGGCGAGGATCCGGTCGAAGCCGGGGGGAATGCCTGGGTCGAGCGAGACGGCCGGCTGGTATGGCTCGGCCGGGATCCGGTGCAGCAGGGCGAAAACCGTGGTGTCGCCACCGCGCTCGAAGGGAGTGCGACGCGTCAGCATTTCGTACAGCACCACGCCGAGGGAGAACACGTCGGAGCGCGGATCGACCGGCTGGCCGAGGATCTGCTCGGGCGACATGTACTTGGGCGAGCCGAGCGCCGCACCGGTCTGCGTCATCGACGAGGATGTCACGTGCGCGATGCCGAAGTCCGCGAGCTTGGCCCGGCCCGTGGGAGACACCACGATGTTCGCGGGCTTCACGTCGCGATGGACGATGCCGAAGCGGTGCGCATGATCGAGCGCGTCGGCGACCTGCGCCACGATCTCGGCGATGGCCGCGAAGGGCAGACGCGCCGGTTCGCGCAGTATCTGCTGCAAGGTGCGGCCCTCGAGCAGCTCCATCGCCATGTAGGCGACGCCGTCCTGCTCGCCGACGTCGTAGATGGTCACGATGCTGGGATGGTTCAGCCGGCCGGCGGACTTCGCCTCCCGCAGGAAGCGCTCGCGCACCTCGGCCATGACTTCGTCGGGCAGGTGCGGCAGCAGCGTTTTGACGGCGACCTCGCGCTCGAGCGCCGGGTCGACGGCACGGTAGACCGTTCCCATCGCCCCGCGGCCAAGCTCGCCGAGTACCGTGTATCGGCCAAACTGCAGCGGCTGGGTGGTGGAAGGCATTGGTTGAAAACTCCCTGCCACGCTAGCTTCGCGGAATCCGCCGAACCCGGCAATAGCCTCGCGGAATCCTGCAGGGGAGCGGTGCAATCGCTGCCAGAGGCGAATCGTTCTCGCCTCGTTTGCAACGGCAGCGCGGCCCCCCGTAGAATCCGCACCGTCGGCGGGTGTAGTTCAATGGTAGAACATCAGCTTCCCAAGCTGAATACGTGGGTTCGATTCCCATCACCCGCTCCAGCGCCGTCCAGTCCCGCAAGCCCACCGTAAACGCGCCATCACGCCGCGCCCAGCCGGCGCAGACCGTCGGCGGCTTCCCGGCCGATGCGCTCGGTGAGCGTGGCGCCCGGCTCGACGCTGGAGATCAGGTCGACCACCTCGCCGCCCCAAACCTGCGCTTGGTCGAAATCGCCCCGCTGTTGCGCGCCGCGGTATCCCTCGAGCGCGCAGCCCTGCGTCTTGATCGCATCGGCGTACGGCGAGGCGTCGTCGAAGGAGGAGAAAAAAACCTGCGACTTGTACGACAGCGCGAGCGCGACGGCCTCGCGCGTGGCTTCCCAGGTGATCAGGCCGACGTCCCAGGGGCGCCCGATGCCCGCGACCGCGAGCTCCAGCTCGCGCTTCATCCACTGCAGATCCCCGTAGCCGCCGCCGACCATGCCCAGCCCGCCGGCGTTGGAGACCCCCGCGGCGAGCGCCCCGCCGGAGACGCCGCCCATCGGCGCCAGCATGATGGGGTAGGACGGGGCGAAGCGTTCGGTCAGGGAGGTTTTCATGGCCGCGGATGGATCCCTCGATTCGGAAAGGGTACATCGTGCCGCGGCGCGATCCAACCGGCCGACGATCCGCGTATTGTCGCGGATTTCTCCGACGGCGACGACGGCGGCCGAAACGACGAACGCTTCCAAGGTGGCTCAGCGGGGCCGGCTAGCTCAAACCGAAGCGCCGGATGAGCCAGCCCTTCACGAGCTGCGTGAGCCCCATGTAGCAGAGCAGTATCGGAACGAGCGCAATCCAGTAGCCGTGCGGCAGCGCCACCAGGCCGAGCGCGGCGGCGAAGCCCGAGAAGGGCAGCCATACACCAATGAGACACACCCCGATCGTCGTCGCCAGCAAGGGCCAGCTCGGTCGGCTCTGGATGAACGGCAGCTTTCCGGTCCGGATGACGTGCACGATGAGCGTCTGCGAAAGCAGTGACTCGACGAACCACCCGGTCTGGAACAGGGCCGGATTGGTCCAGGCGTTGAAGGCGTACAGCATGGTGAAGTAGGTCACGTAGTCGAACACCGAGCTGATGGGGCCGATGAAGAGCATGAAGCGGCCGATGTTGCCGATGTCCCACTTGCGCGGAAGTTCGACGTATTCCTTGTCCACCTCGTCAGTCGCCACCGCCGTCTGCGAGACGTCGTAGAGGAGGTTGTTCAGCAGTATCTGCACCGGCGCCATGGGCAGGAACGGCAAGAAGGCGGACGCCCCGAGCACGCTGAACATGTTGCCGAAGTTCGAGCTCGCCCCCATCTTGATGTACTTCACGATGTTGCCGAATACCTTGCGTCCTTCAACAACCCCTTCCTCGAGCACCAGCAGGCTTTTCTCCATCAGGATGATGTCGGCCGACTCCTTGGCGATATCCACCGCTGTGTCGACGGAAATGCCCACGTCGGCGGCCTTCAGCGCGGGGCCGTCGTTGATGCCGTCGCCGAGGAAGCCGACGACGTGGCCCTTTTGGTGCAGCGCCTGGATGACGCGGGCCTTCTGTGCGGGCGAGAGCTTGGCGAACACGGTTGCGGTTTGCGCCGTTTCGGCGAGGGCGTCGTCGCTCATGGCCTCGATTTCGCTGCCGAGCACGACGTGGCCGACGTCCAATCCGACGTCGCGACACACCTTGCGGGTGACCACGTCGTTGTCGCCGGTGAGCACCTTGACCATGACGCCGTGCGAGCTCAGGGCTTTGACGGCTGCCCCGGCGCTTTCCTTGGGTGGGTCCAGAAAGGCGATGTAGCCAAGCAGCACCAGCCCGGATTCGTCCGCCACGCTGTAGGCCTGCTGGCCCGTGGGAACCTCCTTGTAGGCGACCGCAATCACCCGGAAGCCATCCTCGTTGAGCTCCTGAATGACTTTCTGCAGCTCGCCGTAGTCCCCTTTCGCCAGAGGTGCCGGCGTTCCGTCGACCTCGGCGCTCGAGCACACGCTGAACACCTCCTCGACCGCGCCCTTGCAGATGAGAATGTGAGTCGCGTGGTCCTTCTCCACGACCACCGACATCCGGCGACGCTGGAAGTCGAACGGCACTTCGTCGACTTTGGCGAAGTGGTCGGTGACCTTCAGTGCCTCGCGCACTTCACCGCGCTGCAGGACGGCGACGTCGAGCAGGTTCTTGAGCCCCGACTGGTAGTAGCTGTTGAGGTAGGCAAAATCCAGCACCCGCTGGCTCTCCGCGCCGACAAGATCGACGTGCCGCTCGAGGATGACCTTGTCCTGGGTGAGAGTGCCGGTCTTGTCGGTGCACAGCACGTCCATGGCGCCGAAGTTCTGGATCGAGTTCAACCGCTTGACGATGACCTTCTTGCGCGCCATGGCGAGCGCGCCCTTGGCGAGATTGATGGTTACGATCACCGGCAGCATCTCGGGCGTGAGGCCCACCGCTACCGAAACCGCGAACAGGAAAGCCTCGACCCAGTTGCCCTTGGTGAAGCCGTTGATGAGGAACACCAGGGGCACCATCACCAGCATGTAGCGCACGATGAGCCAGATGAATCGATTGATGCCCTTGTCGAAGCTCGTGAGCTGGCGCTGGCCGGCCACCGTCGAGGCGATCGATCCGAAGTAGGTGCTTCTGCCCGTTGCCACGACCAGCGCGGTGGCGGCACCGCTCACCACGTTGGTGCCCATGAAGCAGACATTGGGAAGCTCGAGAGCCGGCTTGCCGGCATCGCTGACGGCCGATGCGAATTTCTCGGCCGGCAGCGACTCTCCCGTAAGCGAAGCCTGGTTTACGAACAAGTCCTTGGCGGAGAGCAGTCGGACGTCGGCCGGAATCATGTCTCCGGCCGAGAGCCGCACGATGTCCCCGGGGACCACCTGGCTGAGCGGCACCTCGGCCGCTTGCGGTCCGCCGTAGCGCAGCCGGACCTCGAACAGGCGGTTCACCTCTTCCGGGACGCCCTTGCGCTTGTCCTTGCGCAGCACCGTCGCCGTGGTGTTCACCATGGCGCGCAGCTTCTCGGCGGCTTGACTGGAGCGATACTCCTGCACCCACGACAGCAGCACCGAGAGCACCACCATGACGGTGATGACGATCGCGCCCGGCACCTCGCCCGTCAGGTCCGTGATGATGGCCAGGCCAATGAGCAGCAACGGCAGCGGCGCAAAGAACATCTCCAGCAGCCGGAGGAGCGGCTGCTTCTTCACTTCGTGCGCAACGACGTTCTCGCCGTACACGGCGAGGCGCTCCTCCGCTTCCCGCTCGAGCAACCCCTCCGAAGAGGTCTCCAGCCGCGCAAGTGCGGCTTCGCCCGAGAGGACCGCCACCTCCGCCAGCAGCGCCGAGGGCCGCGCCGGCAAGGCGGCAGCCGCATCCGCGCGGCGGTGGCTGAACAGCCGCTCCAGCCAGCGCCAGCCGAAGAGTTTCAGTTCCATCGGCGCCTCCTCGTCTTCGCGTGCGAACGCCTTGCACGGACCGCACCGGCGCACATCCGCCGGCGCTGTCGGAAACTACGAACGATAGAGAGGGGAGCTGCAGACCGCCGGGTGTGGTCGGCGGGCGAGGGCTCCGGGCTCTCCGCTGGGCTCACGCCCCGCGAAGGACCCGCGCGACAGTCTCAGCGGACTGGATTACAGGAGGGTGACCGGGCAGGGGCGTCAGCAAGATTGCAGGTGCTACTTCCCAAGACGGTTTTCCTATGTCTTTGCAGGCGCGCGGAGTATATGGCCCATGGTATGGGGCGTCAACGCGCGCGGCGCAATGCGGCGGTAATTTCACACAGCTGGGCAGGCGGGTGCGTGCCGGAGCGGAGTAGCCTGGCCCTCGGACGGGACGCGCGACAGCTCTCGATCCAAGGTGCTCCGGACTATTTCCAATCGACGAACACAGGGGAGTCGGGCATTCTGGCGCACCTCTGTTCGGCTGAGTTCCTGAAAGATGCGGAATGGGTCGCACGTTCCAGTCTCTCAGACTCAGTGCGGATGAACACAGACGGCCTATTGGGCCCTCAAAACTGCCGCAGCGCGTTCGGGGAGAGTCGAGGACCGGAAGCGGCGATGAACGCTGGCAAAAAGACAGGCTCCGCGGGTAAGAGGCGCGGTGGCGCGCGCGTGTCGGTGCGCGGTGACCGAAGCGCAGCCGGCGTGCACCTCGGGCCACTCGCAGGCTGGATCGGCTTTCACCTGCGCATGGCGCAAGGTGCCTCGTTCCGTGCGTTTGCCGGCTGCTCGGGCAGACGGCAGCTCAAGCCCGGGCGCTTCGCGGCGCTGCTGCTGATCCGGTACAACCCGGGCATCTCGCAGAGCGCGCTCGGCCGCGCCATGGCGCGCGACAAGTCCTCGGTGACGCCGCTACTGCAGGACCTGCAGAGGCTGGGCTACGTGACGCGCGAGCAGTCGCAATCGGATCGACGCAACGTCCACCTGACATTGACACCGGCGGGCAGGCAGGCGCTCGGCGTGCTGCTGGCGCACGCGAAGGGCCACGAGCGCCGCCTCGAGGAGATCGTCGGCAGGCGCAAGGCCCTGCTGATCGGGCTGCTGCGCGAGATCGCCGACATGGGGATGTAGTCCGCGCGCCGCCGCGCTAGACTGTGACCCCCGCATACCCGACCAAGGAGGAGCACGTGAAGCTCTATTACCATCCGGCTTCGACCACCAGCCGCATCGTCCAGCAGTTCGCGCTGGATCAGGGCATCGAACTCGACTACCAGGTGGTCGACCTGTTCACCGGTGAGCACCTCAAGCCCGAGTACGAGCGCATCAATCCCAACCGCCTCGTTCCAGTGCTCGAGGACGGCGATTTCCGGCTGACGGAAAGCGCGGCGATCATCCGGTACCTCGCCGACAAGGCAGGCTCGCCCGCCTATCCGAAGGACCTGAAGACGCGCGCGCGCGTCAACGAAATGATGGATTGGTTCAATTCCAACGTCTACAAGGACTTCGGCTACGGGCTGATCTATCCCCAGACGTTCCCGCATCACAAGCGCCCGAGCGACGCGATCCAGGCGGGAACGCTCGAGTGGGGCAAGCAGAAGACCTGCGACTGGCTGAAGATCCTCGACCAGAACCTGATCGGCCCGGGCAAGGCCTACCTGTGCGGCGACAAGATCACGCTCGCCGACTACCTCGGCGCCGAGATGATCGCGCTTGGCGCGCTCATCGGCTGCAGCTACTCCGCCTACCCGAACATCGAGCGCTGGATGCGCAACATGAAGGCGCTCAAGAGTTGGCCCAAGGTGCACGAGGTCATCGACGGCTTCGCGGCTTCGCTCAAGGACAAGCCCTTCGTCGCGATCTGAGGCCGTTGCGCCAAGGAGGACCGCTGCCATGATCCGCCGCCTGCACCACAACGCGTACCGCTGCCGCGACTCGGAGGAGACGCGCCGGTTCTACGAGGACTTTCTCGGGCTGCCGCTCTCCGGGACCTTGGAGATCAAGGAGACCAAGAGCGGCCGCAAGACCGAGACGCTGCACACCTTCTACCGGCTCGGCGACGGCTCCTACATGGCGTTCTTCGAGGCGCCGGACATGCCGTTCGAGTTCAGGGCGCAGCACGACTACGACCTGCACATCGCCCTCGAGGTGGACGCGCGGACCCTGCAGGACATGCTCGCCAGGGGCAACGCGGCGGGCATCGAGACCCGAGGCGTCTCGGACCACGGTTTCATCCACTCGATCTATTTCCGCGATCCGAACGGCTACGTGATCGAGCTCACCGCGAAGATGCCGGAGCACGACCGCGCAATGGATCCGGCGACCAACGGCGCGCGGGAGAAGCTCGAGCGCTGGAGCGCCGCCAGGCACGCGCAGGCGGCACGCGTTTCCTGAGCCGGACTAGCCGCTGCGCGCGAGGCGCCCGCGCTCGTGCGGGCCGCCGAAGTCGATCGCGGGGCCGAGCGGCACGATGCCGCTCGGGTTGAGCGTGCGGTGGCTCTCGTAGTAGTGCCGCTTGGCGTGTTCGGCATCGAAGGTCGCCGCCACGCCGGGCATCTGGTAGAGCTCGTGCGCGTACCCGGAGAGGTTGCGGTAATCCGCGAGCCGCCGGACGTTGCACTTGAAGTGCGAGTAGTAGACCAGGTCGAACCGGAGCAGCGTTGGAAGCAGCCGGATGTCGGCCTCGGTCAGCCGATCGCCGCACAGGTAGCGCCTGCGCGCCAGCCTGTCATCGAGCCAATCCAGCGTTTCAAACAGCGGGCCGACCGCCTCTTCGTACGCCTTCTGCGACGTGGCGAAACCGGCCTTGTACACGCCGTCGTTGACCGTCGCATAGATGCGCTCGTTGAGCGCGTCGATCTCTTCGCGCAGGTCGGCCGGATAGTACTCGCCCGCACGCGCACCCACGGCGTCGAAGGCCGAGTTGAACATGCGGACGATTTCCGCGGACTCGTTGTTGACGATGGTGCCTCGCAGCTTGTCCCACAGGACTGGCGTCGTGACGCGTCCGGTGAACGAGCGGTCGGCCGCCAGGTAGATCTGGTAGAGATAGTCGGCGCTCAACACCGGGTCGGCAACGACGCCGGGGCCGCGCTCGAAAGTCCAGCCGCGATCGAGCATCCGCCAGTGCACCACCGAGAGCGACACCAGGTCCGCCAGGCCTTTCAGCGCGCGCATGATCAGCGTGCGGTGCGCCCAGGGGCAGGCGAGGCTCACGTACAGGTGATAGCGCCCCGGGGCGGCCGCGAAACCCGCCGTCGCGCCAGGCCCCGCCGTCCCGTCCGGGGTCACCCAGTTGCGAAAGGCGGTACGCGGGCGCACGAAGCGCCCGCCCGCCGTCGCGGTGTCGTACCACTGGTCGCGCCACACGCCGTCGATCAGCAAGCCCATGGCGCATTCTGGCAGAAGTGGCCGCAGGGGTGCCCCCCGGGGCAGCTCCTAGAACGGGTAAACCACCGTGAGCCCCATCGTCCTCAGCCCCAGCCCGGAAGGCGAGGCCAACCGATACAGGCCCGGATCGCGCCCGCGATCGTCGACTTGCGACAGTCTGTAGTAGAAGGTCAGCCCGGGCGGCAGGTCATAGGACGGCGACGGCAGCGCCCGTACCCAGGCGCTTGGTGTCGCGATCGAGTAAGCCGGCGCGGCGAGCTCGTCCGCTGTGACGGACGCCTGGCCGACGTGAAGGCCCGGAGCCCCCGCGTTCGCGCGTGCGGATAAGCCAGGCAGTGCGATCGACCAGCGCAATCCAATGCCGCCATCGGCGAGCGCCGTGCTGCAGAGGAGGCTGAGGAGCAAAACCACGATGATCGCGGTCCAGTGATTGCGCATGGGCGGTCTCCTGTGGCGAGAGGTCGGCCGCGCTCCCCCTTTGAGCGGATCGCGCAGGCCGTCGCCACGGGGTGCGCGTCGCCGTATTCCGACAGGACATGCACTCGACGTAAAGGAAAAACCTAACAAACTTTTACTTGATGCCTCCGCGGCGCAGGTATGTCGGTCCACGGCGACAGCGGCGCCCCCGACGAGCGGTTCGGATCGCCGGAGGGGGATACGTCGGGATCACCTGCGGATGGCCCAGATTGCCTCGTTGCGTGCATTTGCCGGCTCCTCCGGCGGGGCGCAACTTCGAGCCCGGGCGCATTGCAGCGCCGCTCCGTCGCAACGTCCGCCCGGGGCTGACGCCGATGGCAGGGGGGCGCCGAACGGCGGGGGCTTTCCCGGAACCGCCTTGGTATCGGCACTATATCCCGGTCTCTGCGCCGCCTGAATCGACGGATTTTTTTGATCTGCAACTAGGAATTCGTCATAGTATGCGGCCGATTGTTTGAACTCGTACTATTTTCGGCGCAGCGGTCCGGACGAAGGAGGAGCAGTGAACCCGACGAAGGAGGAAAAGATGGCAAGCGATACAACGAACGCAGACGCACCAACGAACGACATCCACGGCGATGCGTTGAATCCGACGCGCCGCCGTTTGATCCAGGTTGCGGGCACGGCCTTGGCCGCCGCCAGCCTGCCTACTGCGCTGGCGCGAGCCGCGACGGGAGGCGAAAAGACGCTCAAGGTCGGCTTCATCAGCCCGCGCACCGGCCCGCTGGCGGGTTTCGGGGAGTCCGATCCGTACGTGCTGCACCTTGCGCGCAGGGCATTGGCCAAGGGTCTGCGCATCGAGGGCAAGCGCTACCGCGTCGAGATCATTGATCGCGATACCCAGTCCGATCCGGCGCGCGCGAGCCAGCTCGCCAAGAGCCTGATCAACGAGGCGCACATCGACCTCATGCTGACCACCTCGACGCCGGAAGTGGTCAACCCCGTTTCCGATGCCTGCGAGGCGGCGGGGGTGCCCTGCCTGTCGACGATCGTACCCTGGGAGTCATGGTATTTCGGGCGCGGCGCGAAGCCTGGCCAGCCTTCGCCGTTTCACTGGACCTACCACTTCTGCTTCGGCGGGGGCGATTTCTTCAAGTGCTACAACTCGCAATGGAACGGCCCGGTCAAGACCAACAAGAAAGTCGGCATCCTGTACCCGAACGATGCGGATGGAAACGCGGTGCGCGAGCACCTCGCGACCGCGCTCGCCAAGGCCGGCTTCACCATCGTCGACCCGGGTGCGTACGAAGACGGCACTACCGATTATTCGGCCCAGATCGCCAAGTTCAAGTCCGAGCAGTGCGAGATTTTCAACACCTTCCCGATTCCGCCTGACTTCGCGACTTTCTGGCGCCAGGCCGCGCAGCAGGGCTACACGCACATGGTGAAGATCGCGCAGATCGCCAAGACCGGGCTGTTTCCTTCCCAGGTCGAGGCGCTCGGCTCGCTCGGCTACAACCTCGCCACCGGCTGCTACTGGCACCCGACCTGGCCGTATAAGTCCCCGCTCACCGGCTTGTCGTCCAAGGCGCTGGGCGAGGGCTACGAGAAGGCCACCAAGCGGCAGTGGACTCAGCAGATCGGCGCCAGTATGGCGCTGCTCGATGCCGGCATCGCCACGCTGGAGAAGAGCGGCAACCCCAAGAACAAGGGCGATGTCGCGAAGGCAATGAGCATGCTCAAGGTCGTCACGCCGGTCGGGCCAATCGACTTCACCAGCGGACCCGTGCCGAACGTGTCGACGACGCCGATCATCGGCTGCCAGTGGGTGAAGGCGAAGCCGGGTAGCAAGTTCAAGCTGGATCTGCCGATCACCGAGCACGCGGACGACGCGAACGTTCCGGTCTCAGCGCAGCTGGTGCCATACAACGCGTGACGCGGCGCGGACGGAACGCCAGTTGCAGGGCGGGGGGGTGATCCTTGCGGCCGAGGGCGTCAGCAAGCGCTTCAACGCCCTGCTGGTCCTCGATCAGATCGACTTCGCAGTCGCCGCCGATGAGGCCATAGGCATCGTCGGACCGAACGGCGCCGGCAAGACGACGCTGCTCAATGTGCTGGCGGGCGCCTACAGCCCCAGCGCCGGCATCGTCCGCTTCAGGGGGGCGGACGTGACTGCTACCGGGGCGGCGGAGCGCTGCCGCCTCGGCGTCGCCCGCTCCCACCAGGTGCCGCGGCCCTTCGGCGGCATGACCGTGTTCGAGAACGTGCTGGTCGCCGCGACCACGGGCGGGGGCTTGCGCGGCGCGCCGGCCTACGAGCGCTGCATCGACTCGCTCGAGCTGTGCGGGATGTTGCGCGTCGCCAACCGCCGCGCCGAGTCGCTCGGCCTGCTCGACCGCAAGCGCCTTGAGCTGGCGCGCGCGCTCGCGACCGATCCGGTGGTGCTGCTGCTCGATGAGATTGGCGGCGGGCTGACCGACGCCGAGGCCGGCGAGCTGGTCGCGGCCATCCTGAAGCTGCGCCAACGCAAGATCACGATCGTGTGGATCGAGCACATCGTCCACGTCCTGCTCCAGGTGGTGAACCGCCTGGTGTGCATGGACGCGGGACGCATCATCGCCGACGGTGATCCCGCCGCGGTGATGGCGGACACGGCGGTGATCGGCGCCTATCTGGGCCGGCAGGCCGCATGAGCCTGCTCAGCGTAGAACGGCTCGATGTCCGCCACGGGCAGTTGCAGGCGGTGCGGAGCATCTCCTTCGAGGTGCAGGAGGGCGAAACTCTGGCCCTCGTCGGCGCCAACGGCGCGGGCAAGACGACGCTCCTGAGGGCCATCGCCGGGGCGCACCGGCCGGCGGGCGGGCGCATTCTGCTCGACGGCGCCGACGTCACTGAGGTTCCCGCGTACCGGCGCGTGGCGCAGGGCATCGCGCTGGTGCCGGAGGGCCGGCGCCTGTTCCCGGGGATGACGGTGGAGGAGAACCTCCTGGTCGCACGGGCCAACGGTCGGCCGGGGCCGTGGACCATCGACCGGGTGCTTGAAGCCTTTCCCATGTTGCGCGCGCGCTTCAAGGCGAAAGCCGGCAACCTTTCGGGCGGCGAGCAGCAGGCGACCGCCATCGGGCGGGCGCTGGTCACCAATCCGCGCATCCTGCTGCTCGACGAGGTCTCGCTCGGCCTGGCGCCGATCGCTGTGGAGCGCGTCTACCAGTGCCTGGAGACCCTGATCTCGGGGGGCGCGACGATCCTGCTGGTGGAGCAGGATCTCGGGCGCGCGCTGCGCGTGGCGACGCGGGTCGCGTGCATGCTCGAGGGGAGCGTCGTGCTCGAAGGCCCGGCGGCAGCGCTGACGCGTGAGCAGGTCACCGAGGCCTATTTCGGCCTCAAACGCGGTACCGAGCAGAGTCAGCCGGCATGATCTGGGTCAATCAGATCGTGCAGGGCATTCTGCTCGGCGGTTATTACGCGCTGATTGCCTGCGGGCTGTCGTTCATGTTCGGGGTGATGCGCATCATCAACCTGGCCCACGGCGATCTGGCCGTCCTCGCCGCCTTCCTGGTGTGGTCGATCGTCGGGTACACCGGGATGTCGCCGTTCCTTGCGCTCGCGATCGTGCTTCCGGTGATGGGCGGCTTGGGCTGGTTGATGCAACGCGTCATGCTGGAGCGCAGCCTGCGGGCCGGGATGCTGGTGCCGCTGCTCACCACGTTCGGCCTCGGCATCGTGATCCAGAACCTGCTGTTCGCGTATTACGGCGCCGACACTCGCTCGCTCGCGCCCGCGATCGGCGACCTGGCGTTCGACAGCTGGTCGCTCGGCAGCCAGATCTACATCAGCCACCTGGCCGGGCTGATTTTCCTGGTCGCGGTCCTGCTGCTGGGCGGGTTGCAGCTGCTGCTTGCCCGGACACCGCTCGGGCGCGCCATTCGCGCCACTGCGGAGGACCCGGATACCGCCGAGCTGGTCGGCATCAACTCGCGCGCGGTTTACGCCGCCGCCGCCGCCATCGCGGTCATGACCGTCGCGGTTGGCGGCACGTTTCTCGGCATGCGCGCCACCTTCGGCCCCTATGCGGGACCGACCCAGCTCATTTTCGCTTTCGAGGCCGTGGTCATCGGCGGGCTCGGCTCGATGTGGGGAACGCTGTTCGGCGGCATCGTGCTGGGGGTGGCGCAGAACATCGGCGCTCAGATCGCGCCGAACGGCTTCCTGATCGCCGGCCACGCAGTGTTCCTTCTGGTGCTCGGCGTCCGCCTCGCGTCGGGCTCGGCGATCGCGCGCGGCAGGATCCGCGCGCTGCTCGGCAGGTCACCATGAAGGGCGGCGCCGGCCTGTCGATCCAGCGCTGGACGCCGTTGTCGGTCGTCTCGGTCGGCACCCTCGCCGTGCTCGGTGTGGTGCTCGCAGCAGGCCCCCTGTTCCTCGGGGCGAACGCAATCGATCGCCTGACCACGCTTTTCATCTACATCATCCTCGCCACCATGTGGAACGCGCTGGCCGGCTACGGCGGCCTGGTTTCGGTCGGCCAGCAGGCGTTCTTCGGCATCGGCGCCTACGCGGCGATCCGGCTGTCGAGCTTCGGGGTGGGGGTTTATCCGGCGCTGGTGCTTGGTGCCGTGTTCGCCGGAGCGGTGTCGTACGCGCTGTCCGGGTTCGCGTTGCGGCTGCGCGGCGGCGAGTTCGCGATCGGCATGTGGGTGGTGGCCGAGCTGTTCCACCTGCTGGTGAACCTCGACACGCTGATCCAGGGCGAGACCGGCACCTCGCTGATCGCGCTCAACGCCTTCAGCCCCGTGCATCGCAGGGACTACAACTACTGGCTGGCGCTCGCAGCCGTGGCGGCACTGGTGGCGTTGATGTACGCGCTGTTGCGCGGCCGGCTGGGCAGCTCGGTACAGGCAATCCGCGACAACGAGGAGGCGGCGTCTTCGCTCGGCGTGCGGGTGCTCGCCACCAAGCGCATCATCTTTGTCGTCGCCGGTGCCGGCTGCGGTCTGGCGGGCACGTTGTGGCTCGCGACCTCGATCTCGTTCCAGCCGGCGACCTACTTCGGGGTTCAATGGACCGCCTACATGATCTTCATGGCGCTGGTGGGCGGGCTCGGGACCTTCGAGGGCCCGATCCTGGGCGCGATCGTGTTCTTCCTGATGGAGAGCCTGTTCGGCGCGAGCGGCGTGTGGTATCTGGTCGGACTCGGGGCGACGGCAGTCGTGTTTGCGCTGTACCTGCCGCGCGGCCTGTGGGGTGTGCTCGAGGAGCGCTTCGGGTTGCGGCTGCTGCCGGTCGGCTACCGCGTCATTGCGAGCGGGTCCGCGCGGCTCGCGGCGCGTAGCGATGCGGCCGCGTCCGGCGGCGACAGCCGCCCTGTCCACTGAGCGCAGGCGTTCGCCGTTTTCCTCACGACTTCGTTGCTCCCGAACAGGGCGAGGGAGGTCCCGTGACGATTGAAACGGACCCACCGTCCGGCGCGAGGACGCTCCGATGGCTGTGATCGCATCCGTTGGGATCGAGCGGGGCGCGCTGCGAATTCTGGCTGCGCGCGCGCTGCGCGCGTTCTGCGACGGCTACGTGGCTATCCTGCTACCCGCTTACCTGCTTGCGCTCGGCCACGGCACGCTCGAGGTCGGCCTGCTCAGCTCCGCGACGCTGTTCGGCTCGGCGCTCGCGACTCTCGGGGTCGGCGTGTTCGGGCACCGGTGGGGCCACCGCGCGCTGTTGCTCGCAGCGGCGATCTTGATGGCGGCGACCGGAGCCGGCTTCGCCGCGTCCGGCTCGTTCTGGCTGCTCCTGGTCATCGCGTTCGTCGGAACGATCAATCCGAGCTCCGGCGACGTGAGCATCTTCAGCCCGTTGGAGCAGGCGGCCCTCGCGGGGATGGCGACGGACCGTGCGCGCACGGCCCTGTTCGCGCGCTACAGTCTCGCCGGCTCCATGTTTGGGGCGCTTGGCGCGTTGGCCGCGGGTCTGCCCGAACGGCTCCACTACGCCGTCGGCACTGCACCGTTGAACGTGATGCGCATCATGTTCCTGTTCTACGGCGCGGCGGGCGTTTTCGTGTGGTGGCTGTACCGCGCGCTGCCGCGGCCGGCGGATCGGGCAACGCAGGCCTGCCAGGTGAGCCTCGGCGCATCGCGGTCGATCGTCCTCAAGCTGGCGGCACTTTTCAGCATCGATGCGTTCGCGGGCGGACTGATCGTGAACTCGCTGCTCGCGCTGTGGCTGTTCAAGCGCTTCGGGCTCTCGCTGTCGGACGCGGGAGTGTTCTTCTTCTGCTCCAGCGTTCTCGCCGCGCTCTCGTACCTCGCGGCGGTACCCCTTGCGCGGCGCTTCGGGTTGCTGAACACGATGGTGTTCACACACATTCCGTCGAGCGTGTGTTTGATCCTTGCCGCCCTCGCGCCCGGCAAGACATGGACCATCGCGTTTCTGTTGCTGCGAAGCGCGCTATCGCAGATGGACGTGCCCACGCGCACCGCCTACGTCATGGGAGTCGTCACTCCCGCGGAACGCCCGGCGGCCGCAAGCTTCACCTCGGTGCCGCGCAGCCTCGCCGCTGCGGCGAGCCCGGCGCTCGCCGGCGCGATGATCGCGGGCGGCGCCCTGAGCGCTCCGTTGCTCGTATGCGGCGCGCTGAAGATCGTGTACGACCTCGTGCTGCTGGCCGCTTTTCGAAAGGTGCGTCTGCGTTCATGAGCCGTGCGCGCTCGCGCGCTTTTTGTGCGATTCTAGCGACTTGGGCCGGGCATGCGGCGCCCAGCGGATGCCGCCCCCGATGCCCGGCGCGCCGAATCGTAGCGCTCAGGAAGAGCCCATTCCATGCCGGTCAGCTTCGAAGGCAAGCTCGTAGTCGCGATCTCCTCCCGGGCGCTGTTCGACTTCGAGGAGGAGAACCTCACTTTCGAGCGCGAGGGCGAGCGCGCCTACATCGAGCTGCAGCTCTCGCGCCTCGAGGTGCCGGCGAAGCAAGGCGTCGCTTTCCCGCTGGTGAAGAAGCTGCTCGGATTCAACACCCCCGAAGCGCAGCGCGTGGAGGTGGTGATCCTGTCCAAGAACGACCCGGTGAGCGGGCTGCGCGTGTTCAAGTCGGCCGATCTCGCCGGACTGCGGCTCGAGCGCGGCGTGTTCACCCGCGGGCGCAACGCCTACCGCTACCTCGACGCGTTGTGCGCGAACCTGTTCCTGTCGGCGAACGAAGTGGACGTGAGGGGCGCGCTGGAGGCGGGTTTTCCCGCGGCGCGGGTGTTTCCGGAATCCGCGCAGGCCGCCGAGCGCCACGCCGACGAGGTGCGCATCGCGTTCGACGGCGACGCGGTGCTGTTCTCCGACGAGGCCGAGCGGGTCTTCCAGCGCGACGGGCTCGATGCCTTCACGCAGCACGAGACGCGGCATGCCCTGCGTCCGCTGCCGCCGGGGCCGTTCAAGCCGCTGCTCGAAGCGCTGCACCGCTTGCAGAGCGCGGCCGGAACCGATGTGCCGATGCGCGTGCGCACGGCTCTGGTGACCGCGCGTAGCGCGCCGGCGCACGAGCGCGCGGTGCGCACGCTCATGCGGTGGGACATCGAGGTCGACGAGGCCATGTTCCTTGGCGGGCTGGACAAGGGCGCCTTCCTCAAGGCCTTCGAGCCGGACTTTTACTTCGACGATCAGCGCGGGCACGCCGACTCGGCGCGCCAGCACGTCGCGACCGGCCACGTCCCCTTCGGCATCGCCAATCGGGCCGCGCACTAGCGGCCGCGTCGCGTCGCGCGCCCTCGCGGCGCACGGGTCACTGCGCCCTCAGATGAAGAATTCGCGCGGCTCGACCCGTACCCGCCCGTACTCGAGCGTGCGCCGGATGTGGTAGGGCTCCTCGGCGGAGGCTTTCGGCGCCTTCATCAGGTCGAGCAGCTTGTGCGGCCGCGTTGGCTGGCCTGCGGGGTCGAGGACCACCATCACGCGCGGCTTGAGGCGGCGCTGGGGATTCTGCGCAATCACGATGCCGATCTCGCCCGTGTTCAGCTCGACGGTGCTGCCGACCGGATAGACGCCGATGCACTGGCAGAACTGCTCGACGAGCGCGCTGTGATACGCGCTTCCGCGCAGCTTGTAGAGCACGCCGAAGGCCTGCGAGGGCGAGAGCTGCGCGGCGTACGGGCGCGGCATGGTCATCGCGTCGAAGCCATCGACGATCGCCGCCATCGACCCAAACAACCCGATCTCGGCTCCGGGCAGACTGTTCGGGTAGCCGGTGCCGTCCTGTCGCTCGTGATGCAGGGCCGCCAGCTCCGGCAAGCGCGCGGGCAACCCTGGAGTGCGCCGCAGGATCTCGACCGAGTACTGCACGTGGGTTTTCGCCACCTTGAACTCCGCCGGGTTCAGGTGGCTGCGTTTGCCGAGCAGGGCATCCGGGAGCTCGAGCTTGCCCACGTCCTGCAGCAAACCGAGCAGGCCGAGCAGCTCAAGATCGTCGCGCGCGAGTTGCTGAAAGCGCCCGAACGCGGTCATGTAGATCGACATGTTGAGGGCGCGCTCCTGCAGACCCTCGGCCTTGCTGGCCAGGCGCGACATCAGCATCAGCGCGTCCGGGTTGCGCACCAGGCTGCCCGACATCCGAGCGACAGCATCGCGGGCATGCTTGCCGTCCAGAACGCCTCCGGCGCGAATGCCGCTAAACAGCTCTTCGACCTCCGCGAGGGAGTGGTCGTAGACATCATGCGCCCGCCCGAACTCGCTCTTGACGGTCTCCAGTTCGCGGTAGACCGCGCTGCCACGGATCGAGAACTCGGGCGCGGGGAGGCCGGTGCCTGCCGCGCGCCTTGCACTTACGTCGATGTCGCGGCCGCGCTCGGCGTCGATAAACACCGTGCGGCAGTGCTTGCGCAGCACCTCGATGTGCGTCGGTGTGCGCACGGTGAATCCCTGGAACACGAACGGGGTGTCGGTCCAGGGCCGGTCGAGTTCTGACACAAACATGCCAAGTGTCAAATCTTCGACAGATATCTCACGTTTCATGACTACCTCCCCCCGGAGTCGCGGGGTTTCCCGGGTGGCGACTTTACAAACCCTCACCACCAGTCGAAACTCTGCAATATCCGTGCCTGATAACTTTGGGGCCGGACCCGCGAAGGGGCGGCCTATTCGGGCGTTCGGGGGCGGGAGTGTGCCAGAGTCTGTCGTCGTGTCAGGCAGAGTGCCGGGTGGCACACGTGTGACCTGCCTGCTTGTTCGGTCGGCTTGGTAAAGGGCGCATGCGAGCTCGCATCCGAACGGGTTGGGGGCGTCGCCTCCGGCCGAAAGGCGGGTGGCCGCTCAGGCTCGGGTCGGGATCGACCGGTTTCTGCTGTTACGCTCCGAGCGGAAGCGCGTCCTCGGCCAGCGCCGCGAGGTAGCGCGCCCCAAAGGGAATCACCGCATCGTTGAAATCGTAGCCCGGGTTGTGCAGCAAGCAGCTCGAGGGGCCGCCGCCTTGGCCGAGCCACACGTAGACGCCGGGCCGCGCCTGCAGCATGAAAGAGAAGTCCTCGCCGCCCATGGTCGGCTCTGGATCGCGGATCACGTTCTCCCTGCCGAAGATGCGCTCGCCCACCTTGGCCGCGAACGCGGCCTCGCGCGCCGAATCGATGGTCGCGGGGTAGTCGCGCCGGTACTCGAGCTCGGCGCCGGCGCCCAGAGCCTGCGCCACGTTCGCGGCGATCGCCTTGATGCGCGATGCGGCCAAGTCGCGCCTCTCAGGCCGGAACGTGCGCACGGTGCCGATCAGCTTGACGATCGTTTGCAGCGCGGTGATGACCTGAGCGGCGACGACCATGGGGTCGACGGTCAGATGGGAAAGCGCGGAATGTCCCCCCCCTGCCGCGCACCAGGAGCTGGATCTCATCGGTCGTGGCCATCATCGGTCCGGGTCCGACCGCGATCTTGCCCGCAGGCAGCGCCGACCAGTTGTGCAGGGCGTATACCTCGTTGGCGGGAAACCGTTCGAACAACCCCTCGTCGACCATCGCCTTGCCGCCAGCGCCGCCTTCCTCGGCTGGCTGGAAGACGAGATACGCGGTGCCGTCGAAATTGCGCGTCTGCGCGAGGCAGCGCGCCGCCGCCAGCAGCATAGTGGTGTGGCCGTCGTGCCCGCAGGCGTGCATTCGGCCTTCGTGGTCGAGCGGTACGGTACATCACCGGTCTCGTGCATCGGCAAACAATCCATGTCGGCGCGCAGCCCGATGGCCCGGCCGCTCGTCGTGCGCTTCCCCGCACGACCCCGAGCACCCCCGTCTTCGCCAAGCCGCGGTGCGCATCGATGCCCCACAGGGCGAGCTTCTCGGCGAGGATGCCGGAGGTGCGGTCTTTCTCGTAGCCGAGCTCGGGATGGGCGTGGAGGTCGCGGCGGATCTGCTGCAGCTCGGCCCGATATTCGCGGATGTGCTCGACTGGACTGCGCACGGGTGCCTGCGAAGGGGCGGCAAGCGCGCGATTGGCGCGCAGGCCATGTTGCCGATTCCGCCAGTGGCCGTCATAGCCGCCCGAGCGCGAGGCGCAGCTGCGCGACCCGGGCGCTAGAATCGCGCCGTGCCCGATTTCGCGAGCAAGCTCATCCACTGGCAGCACGCGCACGGTCGCCACGACCTGCCCTGGCAGGGCGGCCGCGACCTGTACCGCATATGGCTATCCGAAGTCATGCTGCAGCAGACGCAGGTGGAAGCCGTCATTCCGTATTACCTGCGCTTTCTGGCGCGATTTCCGGACATCGAGAGCGTCGCGCGCGCCTCCGAGGGCGAAGTACTGCAATTGTGGAGCGGGCTGGGCTATTACGCGCGGGCGCGCAATCTGCTCGCCGCCGCGCGCCGCGTGGTGGACGAGCGCCGCGGTTGCTTGCCCGACGATGCCGCGTCGCTCGCCGCGCTGCCAGGCATCGGCCGCTCGACGGCGGCGGCGATCGCCGTGTTCGCGTTCGGGCACCGCGGCGCGATCCTGGACGGCAACGTCAAGCGCGTGCTGGCGCGCTGCTTCGGCGTCGAGGGCTATCCGGGGGCGCGCGCGGTAGAGCAGAGGCTCTGGGCGCTCGCCGAGCGGCTGCTGCCCGAACGTTCGATCGAGGTCTACACGCAGGCATTGATGGATCTGGGCGCCACGCTGTGCACGCGCAGCCGCCCGCGCTGCGATGCGTGTCCCGTGGCGCGGCAGTGCGTTGCGCGCCGAGAGCGCCGCGTCGACGAGCTTCCCGCGGCGCGACCCAGGAAACCACGACCCGAACGGCGCGCGACCTGGCTGGTGCTGCTGCACGGCGATCGGGTGCTGCTCGAGCACCGGCCACCCGTGGGGCTGTGGGGCGGACTTTGGACCTTCCCAGAGCTCGAGGGGACGCGGGTGCGGTCCTTCTGCCAGCGGGCGCTGGGCTGCGAGATCGCGGGCACCCGACGGCTCGAGCCGATCGAGCACGGCTTTACGCACTTCCGCCTGCACGCGCAACCGTTGCTGTGTGCCGTGCGCGCGACCTCGATCCGGGTCGAGTCCGCGGGGCGCGAGTGGCTGACGCTCGCGCGCGCGCCGGAGGCGGCGGTGCCGGTCCCGGTGCGTAAGCTGCTCGCGCGGCTACGGGCTTCCGGCGAGGCCGTTGCGCGCTAGCAAAGTGTGCAGGATTTCGAGGCGCTCGAGACCGCTGTCCAGCTCCAGCAGCTTCTGCTTCGCTTGCAGCGGCAGCGGCAGGATTTCGGACAGGCGCGCACTGATCCACGCGCTCGAGTCGAAGCGAAACGGCGGCTCGATGTGATGCGCTACATGTTCCTCGATGACGCGCTTCAGCAGCCGCGTGCAGCGCGCGAAGCGCTGCGGGGGCTCGGCGTCGCCGTCTTCGGGCAGCAGCTCGACTAAGGCGCGCGCGAGGCCGTCGCCCTGCACGCGGCGCTCGCGGATGCGGAAACGCCGCTCACCGCGGGTAGTGAGCTGCAGCACCCCGAGCTGCGGCATGTCCCACTGGGTGATGCGCGCCAGGCAACCCACTTGCGCGGGCAGCGCGGGCGCGCCGACCTCGGCGCCTTCGTGGATCAGGCACACGCCGAAGGCCGTATCGTCGCGCAGGCACGCCTTGGCCATTTCCATATAGCGCGGCTCGAACACGCGCAGCGGCAGTACGCCGCCCGGAAACAGCACCGCGTGCAGCGGGAACAGGGCGATGTCGTGCGCCGCGCACGTGCTCATGCATCGCCTGCGGACGCGAGCCCGCGGTGGCGCACCAGCACGCGCCATTCGCTGCGGAATTGCGCGGCGAGCTTCTCGGCGAGATACACCGAGCGGTGGCGCCCTCCCGTGCAGCCGATCGCCACGGTGAGGTAGCTGCGGTTGTCGCGCACCATCTCAGGCAGCCAGCGTGCGAGCAGGGCGCGCACGTCTTCAAGCAGGCGCTGCACCACCTCCTGTCGCTCGAGAAACTCGGCCACCGGGGCGTCGCGGCCGGTGAGCGGCTGCAGCGTGGGCTCGTAATGCGGGTTCGGCAGCATGCGCGCGTCGATCACCCAGTCCGCGTCGAGCGGGATGCCGTCCCGGTAGGCGAACGATTCAAACAGCAGCGCCAGCGTCCCGGCGGCCAGCCCGAACATGTCCCGGATCCAGTTGCGCAGGGCCTTCGGCTGCAGGCCGCTGGTATCGATCCGATGACCCAGCTGGGAGACTCCGCCGAGCAGGCCGCGCTCGCGCTCGATCGCCTCGGCGAGCGAAAGCTCGGCGCTGGCGAGCGGGTGCCCGCGTCGCGTCTCGGCGAAGCGGCGCAGCAGCGTATGCGGGGTAGCCTCGAGAAACAGCACCCGGCAGTCCATGCCGCGCCCCCTGAGCTGCGCGATGCTGTCCGGCAGAGCGGGAAGCGCTGCGCTGCGCGCGTCCACGCTCAGCGCGATGCGCTCGCTGCCGGCGGCGGCGAGAAAATCGACCACCTCGAGCAGCAGCGTCGCGGGCAGGTTGTCCACGCAGTAAAAGCCGCTGTCCTCCAGCACGTTGAGGGCGATGCTCTTGCCGGAGCCCGAAAGCCCGCTGACGACGATGATCTGCATGGCGCTCGGTTCACTCTATCCGCTTGCCCGCGCCGTGGCAAAGCGCGTCGGCCCGGTGCCGCAAGCAAAGAAGGCCCGCGTGCGGGCCTTCAGGCGAATACGGGGCGGGAATCCACCGCCGCGCGGCGCGCGTGCCCCGCCAGGAGGGCTTCTTCGCTTTCAGGCACTCGCCCACGAACTTCTTGCGCGCGTCGCCTTTCAGCTTCTTTTCCTTGGCTTCCTTGTTGCAGGCGCGCATGCGCTGCTGCTGCGGGGTGACTTTCCTCTCCGGCTTGTTGTCTTGCGCGTAGGCGCCGGTCGCCGCGAACAGGGCGATCGTGGCTGTGAAGCAGTGGCTTGATCATTGTGTCTGTCCTCTGTGTGGTACGGGAGGGGTTCCCGTGGCGGGAGTAACGTCGCCAACGACCGTCAGTTGGACGCAAGATTGTGTCGTGAATAACCGCCAGCTAAGGCAGCGGCTTCTGGCGCAAGCCCGACCGTACCCGGTTTGTTTTGCGCGCCAAAACCGATTCCAGGCCCCGTGAAACCTGCTCTCATGAGGATGACTTGAGCTGCGGCAACGTCCCGATCTGCCTTGAACCCGCACTCCGGGCGCGAGTGCCAGCGCTCGGCGAGCGTCTTCGATACGACGCTGGCGCACGCGGGGCAGCATTGAGATGTGCCACGTGGATTGAGGGCTTTCACGACGCTACCGGCGCTTTCAGCCTTGTAGCGGAGCAGGTTGAAGAACGTCCCCCATCCTGGGCTCAGAGCCTCCTTCGCCAGTATCCCGCGCGAGAGAGCCTTGATGTTCAGGTCCTCGATCGCGATGTGGCTGTGTTGCTGCAGCAGCCGATGACTCAGTTTGTGTGAGGAAATCGTTGCGCTGCGCCACGGTCTTGCCGTAGTGGCGCCTCAGTGCGGCCGTCGCCTTCTTGCAGCCGCGCGAGTATCGGGTCTTGCGGGAGAGCGATCGTTGCAGCCTGCGCAGTTTGGCATCCGCATCTCGCGTCCACCGCGGGTTCTCTACGGTCTGTCCGCTCGAGGTGGCGATCAAGCTGGAGATGCCAACGTCGATGCCGACAGCGGAGAACTCGCGTGGCGCAGTGTGCGCATCCGGCATCTGCACGCTCAAGCAGATGTTCCAGCGTCCGCCGTTCCCTGCGCGAGAGCACGGCATGCCCGAGTATCGCACCTTCCGGGATGCGCCGGTGCCAGCGCACATTGACGAGCCCGTCAATACCGAGGATGCGCAATTTTTCCTGCTTGATGGCGAGACCGTCGCCGAGGCGCATCTCGGCCGAGTCGAAGCGACGCTTTGCTTGGTAGCGCGGCAAACCTGGTTGATCGCCACGCTTGCAGCGCTCGTAGAAGGCCCGCAACGCCTTGTCCAGAGGGCGCAGCACTTGCTGCTTTGCGGTAAAGCTGAAGCCAGACAAGCGCTCGTCAATCGAGCGGCCCCCCTTCAGTTGCAGCGCCTGCGTATTGTAGGTGGGCGTCCTGCCGGTCTTGCGGTAGCACTCGATGCACTCCTGGAGCGCCGCATTGTAGAGCTCGCACAAGAGCCCGAGCATGCTTTGAAGCGCCGCTTCCTGGGTGGGGCTCGGATAGAGGCGAAAGCGTTAGGTGCGCTGCATCTACTTGCCCTTCCGGTCGGCGGTGTAGCGGCGAATCGCCGCTTCGGACACGGCGCCCACCGTCACTGCGAAATAGCTGCGGCTCCACAGGCTCGGCAGGCGAGATCGCAGCCCCGGGACCTCTTGGCGCAACAGGCGCGAAGTCGCGCCCTTGAAGCGCTTGGCGATTTCGGCAACGTGCATCGTTGGCCCGGCCTCAACGACGACATGCACGTGCTCGGCATAACGTCCATCGCGTGAATCGTCATGTCGTACTCGGTAAGCAATTCCATGCAGCATCTCTTTGATCCGCGCATCAACAGGCGGCAAAAGCACGGGGCGCCGGAACTTCGGGCACCAGAGGACGTGGTACTTGAGCGAAAACGCCGCTCCGGCATTTCTAGCATAGCGAGGAGCAGCCATGCGTGAATTCTATATACGACGCACAACGCTAGCGCGTTCGCGCAATTTCCCCTCTGCCTGAAGGCGGCAGTCCCCTCGCGGAGAATCTGATGGCAGAGCTCGGGCGTCGGCCGGGTTTCTCCCTGGTGCCCCTTCAGGCGCTGCGTTCCATCGCCTGCTTCTGGCGCGCGAAGAACTCAGCGGTCGAATCGATGCCTCGCAGCTGCAGGATGTAGTTGCGCACCGCGGCTTCGAGCAGCACCGCCAGGTTGCGGCCGGCGGCGACCGGAATGACGACTTTCCGCACGGTGACCTCGAGGATGTCCTCCGCGAGCTCCGACAGCGGTAGGCGCTCGGCGGTGTCGCGCTGCCCGCCGGGCAGCGGCTTTTCCAGATGCGCGATCAGCTTGAGCTTCATTTTCGGACGCACCGCCGTCTCGCCGAAGATCGTGCGGATGTTGAGCAGACCGAGCCCCCGGACTTCGAGGAAGTCCTTGAGCAGCGGTGGGCAGCGGCCCTCCAGCGCGGCCGCGGCGACGCGCGAGATTTCCACGATGTCATCGGCCACCAGCCCGTGGCCGCGGCTGATGAGCTCGAGCGCGAGCTCACTCTTGCCGACTCCGGAGTCGCCGGTGATCAGCACCCCGAGCCCCAGCACGTCCATGAACACGCCGTGCCGCGACGTGGTGTCGGCGAGCGCCTTGGCAAGATAGCGCGACAGCTTCTCGATCACCCGGGCGGCGGTCGCCGGGCTGGTGAACAGCGGCGTGTGCGTGCGCGTCGCGCTTGCGAGTAGCTCCTCGGGCACAGCGAGTCCGTCGGCAAGGATCACCGCGGTCGGGGTGGCCGAAAAGAGCTTGTCGGAGAAATCGGCGCGCTGCGGCGCGCCGTAACTGGCCAGGATCGCGGCCTCGTAGGCGCCGAGAATCTGGATGCTGTTGGGATGCAGCAGGTTGAGGTGGCCGATCAGCGCTGCCGACGCGGCTGCGTCGCGCCGCACCGCGGTGCTGCCGTCGCGCCCGGCTACCCAGGCGAGCGAAAGCGCCTCGCGGTTGTCGTCATGCAACTGCGTGACGTCGACCTGCAACATCCGGTTGCCACGTCGAAATGAGCTGGTGGAGCGTCTGCGCATCCGGGGCGCTCGCCAAGGCTTCGCGCAGTGCCCGATCGCTGAACATCTGGGCGAGCTCCGACAGGATCTGAAGGTGCTTTTCGGTCGCTTGCTCGGGTACCAGCAGCGCGAACACCAACGTCACGGGTTTGCCGTCCGGCGCGTCGAACGGTACCGGCTGGGCGAGACTGATGAAAGCGCCGATCGCTTCCTTCAAACCCTTGATCCGGCCGTGCGGGATCGCGACTCCCTGCCCGAGGCCGGTGGACCCCAGGCGCTCGCGCGCGAACAAGCTGTCGAACACGAGATTGCGCGCGATGCCGCTGTTGTTCTCGTAGAGCAGGCCGATCTGTTCGAACAGGCGCTTCTTGCTGGAGACCGACAGATCCAGCACGATACCGGCGGGCGGCAGGAGCTTGGCGACAAGGCTCATCGATCGGGGGCGATAGGCGCTCTGGAAAGAAGACGATTCGCTGATCGGCGCGCTACCGGCCCGCTGCGGGCCGGGTCGCAACCGGGCGCGATTATAGCCCAAGGGCTGTACCCCGGCCTCGCATGCGGCAGGACAAATTGCATCAAGCCGGGATGGGTCGCGGAAACGCCCCGTGCGGCCTCAGGAGCTTACGTCGCGGTGCTTGAGCGCCTCGTGCGGCTTTTCGAAGGCCTTGCCCTTGTACTTGAGCACCTGGCGATCAAGCTTGTCGGCGAGCAGGTCGATCGCCGCGTATAGATCGGCCTCCTCGCAGGCGCAGTGGATGTCCTTGCCCCTCACCCGCAGCGTCACCTCCGCCTTCTGGCTCAGCTTGCCGACCGAAAGAATGACGTGGGCGTCGATCACGTGGTCGAAATGCCGTACCACCCGCTCGAGCTTGCTGCTCACGTAGCTGCGGATGGCCGGCGTCACTTCGAGATGATGACCGCTCACGTTGAGATTCATTGGGGATCTCCTAGGTTGCGACCGGAACTTGCCCGTTGCGGGCGGCATGCCGCTCACAATCGCTTGCGTTGATTGACCGGCGGAATTTGCAGGGCTTCCCGGTATTTCGCGATCGTGCGGCGCGCCACTACGATACCCTGTTGACCGAGAATTTGCGAGATGCGCAAATCCGACAGCGGCGCGCCGGTTTGTTCGGCCGCCACCAGCTGCTTGATCAGGGCGCGGATCGCGGTGGCCGAGCACGCGCCGCCCGTGTCGGTCGCCACGTGACTGCCGAAAAAATACTTCAGCTCGTAGGTGCCGCGCGGCGTGGCCATGTATTTCTGGGTGGTGACGCGCGAGATCGTGCTTTCGTGCAACCCGAGCGTATCGGCGATCTCGCGCAGCACCATCGGCCGCATGGCAACCTCGCCGTGCTCGAAGAAATGGCGCTGGCGGTCTACGATCGCCTGCGACACGCGCAGGATGGTGTCGAAGCGCTGCTGCACGTTCTTGATCAGCCATCTCGCTTCCTGCACCTGGGGGGCGAGCGTGTTGCGGCCGTTGCGCTGGCGCGCGGCGAGCTCGGCGTACAGGCGGTTGACGCGCAGCTTCGGCATCGCCTCCGGATTCAGGCTCGCGCGCCACACGCCTTTTGCCTTGCGTACGATCACGTCCGGCACGATATAGCGGGTCTCCACGTTGGCGAAGGCCGCGCCCGGACGCGGATTGAGGCTCTGGATGAGCCGCTGCGCGGCGCGCAGCTGGTCCTCGCCGGCGCCGGTCAACGCCTTGAGGCGCGTGTAATCGCGTGTCGCGAGCAGCTCGAGGTGTCGCTGCACGATATCGAGCGCCAGTCGGTGCGTGGCGTCGTCGGTGCCGAGCACGCGCAGCTGCAGCGCCAGGCACTCCGCCGGATTGCGTGCGCCGACTCCGGAGGGCTCGAAGTTCTGCAGGTGCCTGAGCGCGATGCCGAGCTCGTCGATGCCGGCCTCGGCCTCGGCCGGCAGCAGCGCCAGGATGTCCTCCAGGCTCTGAGTGAGATAGCCGTCCTCGTCGAGGGCATCGATCAACAGCCCGACCAGGGTGCGGTCGCGCTCGCCGAGGTTGGTGAGCGAGAGCTGCCCGTAGAGGTAATCGCGCAGCGTGGGCGTTTCCGGCGCCACGAATGTGCGGTCGCCGTCGTCGTCGTCGTCCGCGCCGCGCCACTGCGCAGCCAAGTCCGGCTGCCAGTCGTCGCTGTGCTCGGCGGGCGCCTCGCCGGCCTGCGTGGAAGTCTCCGTGGTGGCGGTTGTTTGGGCCTCCCCGTACCCCGGCGCAGGCGTGGCCTGGCCCTCGCTCTCTGCCTCGCCCTCGTCGCGCTCGAGGATCGGGTTGTCCTGCAGGATGCGCTCGATCTCCTGGTTCAGCTCGACCGTGGACAGCTGCAGCAGGCGAATCGACTGCTGCAGTTGCGGCGTCAGCGTGAGGTGCTGCGACAGCCGGAACTGCAGGGTCGGCTTCATGATGGAGGGTCGGCGCTACGTGGTTGCTGCAGGATGCTCGGTCTCGGTCGCGCCGGGTGGGTCACATGCGGAAATGTTCCCCCAGGTACACCCGGCGCACGCTGTCATTATAGACAATTTCCTCGGGCTGCCCGGAGGCGAGCACCGCGCCTTCGTTGATGATATAGGCGCGGTCGCAGATACGCAGCGTCTCGCGCACATTGTGGTCGGTGATCAGCACGCCGATGCCGCGCTCCTTGAGGAAGCGGATGATGCGCTGGATGTCGAGCACCGCGATCGGGTCCACCCCGGCGAACGGCTCGTCGAGCAGGATGAAAGCCGGCTTGGTGCCCAGGGCGCGCGCGATCTCGAGCCGGCGCCGCTCGCCCCCGGACAGCGACAGCGCGGCGTGCTTGCGCAGGTGCAAGATATTGAGGTCCTTGAGCAGTTCGGACAGTCGCGGCCCGATGTCCCCGGGGGCGAAGCCCTGCAGCTCGAGCACCGCCTGCACGTTCTCCTCGACGGTGAGCTTGCGGAACACCGAATTCTCCTGCGGCAGGTAGGATATTCCGAGGCGCGCGCGGCGGTGAATGGGCAGATGGGTAAGCTCGCGTCCGTCGAGCTGGATGCGGCCGGCGTCGGCCGGGATCAGCCCGACGATCATGTAGAAGCAGGTTGTCTTTCCGGCGCCGTTGGGACCGAGCAGGCCGACCACCTCGCCGCTGGAGACCGCGAGCGAGACGTCCTGGACCACCGTGCGCGTCTTGTAGCGCTTGCGCAGGTTGTCTGCGCGCAGCAGGCTCATTTATTTTGCTGCCGGCGGCGCGGCTGCCGGCTTCGACGGCGCAGCCGGCCCGGTTTTCGGCTGCAGCACGGCATGCACGCGGCCGGTACCCGGCGTGCCGTCCCGCCCCGCCTTGACCGAGAAGTACTGCGAGCGCTCGTCGACGAAAATGTACTGACCCTCCACCTTGTCTTGGCCACGGGTGACCCAGGCGTGGTCGAACAGCTCGACCTTCTGATTGCGGTCGTCGATCTCGATGCGGTCGGCCTCGCCGTTGATCCATTCGGCCGGCTGGCCGTCGCTGGCGTCGGTCTTCTGGCGGAAATGCACCGGCTTGCCGGTGGCGGTGGCGTACTGGAATCCGTCGGCATCCTGGTGCACCACGATGCGGTGCGCGAGCACGCGGATTGTTCCCTGCGTCAGGATCACGTTGCCTTCGAAGATGGTGATGCGCGCCGCATCGTCCGAGCTCATGCGGTTGGCCTCGATCTGCATCGGCTTGTCGCGGTCCGCCTTCTCCGCCAGCGCGGGCGGCGGCAGGCAGGCGAACGCGGCGAGCGCTGCGGCCGCGAGCCGGGTCAGTGCGCGCATCTCAGCCATTTTTCTTCGGCTCGAAGCGGCCGCGCACCTGCTGGTGCAGGAGCAACTCGCCCGAATCGTTGTTGTATTCCATGCCGCGGCCTGAGAGCGAGCGGTCGTCTTCCGTGATGGCCACCTCGCGGTCGGTCAGCACCAGCGATCCGTTGCGGGCGATGTGCAGAAAACTCGTTTGCATGCGCGCTTCGGGCCGGCTCGGCGTCGCGGCGCGAACTAGCACCACGTGGCCGTACAGGAACACTTCGTTCCCGTCCTGCGACAGCGCGCCGCGATCGGCGGTCACCGTCATGCGCGGCTCGTTTGGCTTGCTCTGCACCACGTGCGGCGCCACTAGCTGGGTCGAGTCGTCGTCCGGGAAATGTACCATCTTCGCCGCCGAGAGAGCCGATTCGGCGATTCCCCGTGAATCGAATTTCTCGATGGTGAAGTCGTTGACGATGTAGTCGGGGTCGTGGCGCACCGGCTGCGCGGTCGGTGCCTGCTCGCGCACCGCGCGCTCGAGCCAGAAGCTGACCAGGGCGAGCCCGATCATGAGGAGCAGCGGAAACAGCCCGCTCGCCGAAATCTTCATTGCAGGTATGGCGCACGGATCTCGTCCAGAGTTCCCTGCGCTTGCATGATCAGCTCGCACACCTCGCGCACCGCGCCTGCACCGGCGGCGGTCTCGGCCCGGTAGTGCACGTAGCGGTGCACGAGCTCGGGCGCCTCGCGCGGGGCGCAGGCAAAGCCGCAGCGCCGCAGCACCGGCAGATCGACCAACTCGTCACCCATGAAGCCCGCGGCCGCCGCCTGCAGCCCAAGCCGGGCGAGCAGCGCTTCGAAGGCGGCCAGCTTGTCTTCGATGCCCTGCAGGACATGCGCCACGCCGAGCTCGGCGGCGCGCAGCGACGCCGCGCGCGAGCTGCGCCCGCTGAGCAGAGCCGTGGCCACGCCGCTCCTCGCGAGCATCTTCATGCCGTGCCCGTCGAAGCTGTGAAATGCCTTGAGCTCCTCGCCGCCCGGCCCGTACCACAGCCGTCCGTCGGTGAGCACGCCGTCGACGTCGAAGATCATGAGGCGCACGCGCCGAGCCCGCTCGAGCGCGTCCGACGACGCTCCGTCCATGCGCCTAGATCACCTTGGCACGGAACAGATCGTGCATGTTGAGCGCGCCGGTCAGCTCGTGTGCCGCGTTCACCACCAGCAGCTGGTTGACCTTGTGGAGCTCCATGATCTGAACCGCTTCCACCGCGAGCGCCTCGGCGCGGATTACGCGCGGGTTCGGCGTCATCACGTCGGCGATGCGTGTGCCCTGGAAATCGGCAATTCTCTCCAGCGTCCTGCGCAGATCCCCGTCGGTGAAGATCCCCACGACCCGCCGGCGCTCGTCGAGGATCGCGGTCATGCCCATGCGGCCGCGCGACATTTCGAGCAGCGCCTCCTTGAGGGAGGCCGAGTCGCGCACCGCGGGCGCGTCCGCGCCGCCGCGCATCACGTCGGCGACGTGCGTGAGCAGCCTGCGCCCGAGCGCGCCGCCAGGGTGCGAGCTCGCGAAGTCGTCGGCCGAGAAGCCGCGCGCGTCGAGCAGCACGACGGCGAGCGCATCACCGAGCGCGAGCGCCGCGGTCGTGCTCGCCGTCGGCGACAGATTGAGCGGGCAGGCTTCCTGCGCCACGCCGGCGTCCAGGTGAACGTCGGCCTCGCGCGCCAGCGTCGAGCGCGCGTTGCCGGTGAGCGCGATCAGCTTGGCGCCCTGGCGCTTGACGAGCGGCACGATGCACAGCAGCTCCTCGCTCTCGCCCGAATGCGAGAGCGCGATGAAGACATCCTCGGGACGCACCATGCCCAGGTCGCCGTGGCTGGCCTCCGCGGGATGCACGAAGTAGGCCGCAGTGCCGGTGCTTGCCATTGTCGAGGCGATCTTGCGCGCGATGTGGCCCGACTTGCCGATGCCGCTCACCACCACGCGTCCCCTGCAGCCGAGGATCAGGGACACCGCATCGAGAAAGCTCTGGTCGAGCCGGGATATGAGCGCGCGCACCGCATCGGCTTCGATCGTGAGCACGCGGCGCGCGAGCTCGAGCGCCGCGGGTACGCCCGCAGCGTTCTCCTGTCCGGTGGGACGCGCCACGCTTATCATAGGCGCAAAGTATATCCCAAGCCCCTCTTTTTCCCCCTGCGAATGGACACGACGGGCGTCGCGCTTGTGCCGGTACTGGTGCTTCTCGCGGGCGCGGTCCTGGCGGTGGTCGCGTGCAGGAGCCTGCAGCTGCCGCCGATCGTCGGCTATCTGGTTACGGGGCTGGTTCTGGGGCCGCACGCCCTCGGCCTGATTCCCGACAACGAGGAGACGCGTAGGCTGGCCGAGGTCGGTGTCGTATTCCTGATGTTCTCGATCGGGCTTGAGTTCAGTCTGCCCAAGCTGCGCGCAATGCGGCGCGCGGTGCTCGGGCTCGGGCTCGCCCAAGTGGCGCTCAGCATCGCGCTGGTGGTCGGCGCCGCGCTGCTCCTCGGCGGGACCTGGCAGGCGGGGCTCGCGCTCGGCGGTGCCGCGGCGATGTCCTCGACCGCCATCGTCTCCAAGCTGCTCGCCGAGCGCTTCGAGCTCGACACGCAGCACGGGCGCGAGATCGTCGGCGTGCTCCTGTTTCAGGACCTCGCGGTGGTGCCGCTGCTGATCCTGATCCCGGCGCTCGGCAGCCCGGCGCAGCAGATCGGTGCGGCGCTTGCGCTCGCGCTCGGCAAGGCGCTCGTCGTGCTCGCGGTGCTGCTTCTCGCGGGCCCGTGGGCGATGCGCCGCTGGTTCGGGGTGGTGGCACGGCGGCGCTCGACCGAGCTGTTCGTGCTGAACGTGTTGCTCATCACGCTGGCGCTCGCGTTCGTCACCGGCCTCGCCGGCCTGTCGCTCGCGCTCGGCGCGTTTCTCGCCGGCATGCTGATCGCGGAGACCGAGTACCGCTACCAGGTGGAGGAGGACATCAAGCCGTTCCGCGACGTGCTCCTCGGGCTGTTCTTCGTCACCGTCGGCATGATGCTCGACACGCGGCTCGTCCTCGGCAAGCTCTGGCTGGTGCTGCTGCTGCTGGCGCTGCTGATGGGCCTGAAGTTCGCGCTCGTGGGCCTCCTGTCGCGCGCGCTCGGCAGCCCCGCCGGCACTGCCTTGCGCACCGCGCTCACGCTGGCGCAGGGAGGGGAGTTCGGCTTCGTGCTGCTTGCGCAGGCCGCGGGCACCGGGATCGTCCCGGACGCGATGCTGCAGGCGCTGCTCGCGGCGATGATCCTGTCGATGCTCGCCACTCCGTTCGTGATCGCGGCGAGCGACCGCATCGTGCTCCGGTTCTCAGGCTCCGAGTGGCTGCAGCGCTCGCTGGCGCTGCACCACGTCGCCGTTCAGTCCCTGGAAAGCGAGCGCCACGTGATCATTCTCGGCTATGGGCGCAACGGGCAGAGGCTGGCCCGGCTGCTGGAGGTCGAAGGGGTGCGCTACGTCGCGCTCGACCTGGATCCCGAGCGCGTGCGCCAAGCTGCGCTTGCCGGCGATACGGTGGTGTTCGCCGACAGTGCGCGGCGCGAATCCCTGATGGCTGCCGGCATCGCGCGCGCGGCGGCGGTGGTGCTGACCTTCGCCGATGCCGCCGCCGCGATCCGGGTGCTGGCCCACATCCACGCGCTCAATCCCGCCGTGCCGGTCATCGTGCGCGCGCGCGAGGAGTCCGACATCGAGCCGCTCACCGCCGCGGGCGCCTCCGAGGTGGTCCCCGAGGCGCTTGAGTCCGGGCTCATGCTCGCCTCGCACACCCTGGTCTGGGTGGGCGTGCCGCTCAATCGCGTGGTGCGCCGCCTGCGCGCTGTGCGCGACCAGCACTACGGGCTGCTGCGCGGGCTGTTCCATGGCGCGGGCGACGAGGTCGAAACCGTGGACGCGGCGCAGCCGCGCCTGCGCGCGGTGACCCTCGGGGGCAGCGCCTACGCGATCGGCAAATCGCCCACTGAATTGCGCCTGGACGAAATCGGCGTGGAGCTGAAGCTGGTGCGCCGTCCTGGCAAGTCAGCGAAGCTCGCGCCTGGCGAGATTGCGGCGCTGAAGGAAGGCGACGTGGTGGTGCTGCTCGGCGTGCCGGAGCTGCTATCGGCGGCGGAGGTGCGGCTGTTGCGGGGATATCGGGGCGCCCGACCCGCTGGCGGGGGCCTAGGCGCAGGTTCTGCGAATACGAACGAGGCCGGAGGACTCCACGGCGCGAGCGGACCCCCGTCGCGTCGCGATTTCTGAGTTGCGCCAAGGCGGTTTCGACGGCCGCCCCGCTCGAGCCGGAAATGACGAGATTCGGCCCGCTGTCGAAGATCCGCGCGGGCGCGATGCATAGAGGAGCGAGGCCTTTTTTGATCTCGGCGTCCGCGTCCGGATGAAATGGCAGGAGATCACCGGAGGCGACACCCAAGATCGCCAACCCCAATCACGCCGATCAGCGGGCCGCAGGCAGTCGTTCTCGGTGTCCGATCCCCCATTTCCCCGATTCGGCACCGCGGAACGCATGAGTTTGAGGTTCAACAAACAGCCTTGCGCGGGACAGCTGCCCGGTCGGCGTTTATGCCGCGTTGTGGTTTGACGGGAATATCTTGTATGGCTTAGATAGCACCTGAAACAATGCAGGAGAACGGCGTTGGCCGAGCAGCTTCTAATCCGGGTGGATCCCGAGCTCAAACGCAAGCTCACCAAGCTTGCCACCATGGAAGGCAAAACGTCGACGCGGGTCGTCCGCGATCTCATCGAGGACTACGTGAAACAGCGCGACGTGGCGGCCTACGTGGATTCCCTGTGGGAACGTATCGCGCAGGACCTCCGCTCCAAAGCCGCCGCGCCGGGCGATGTGGCAAAGACAATCCGCGAGGTCAGGAAATCCGGGCCCCGTCATGCGGGCCGTCGTTGACACGAACGTCTTCGTGTCGTCGTTTTTCGGCGGATCACCGCGGGACATCGTCGATTGCTGGAAACGGGGCGAACTGACGCTCTGCGTTTCGCGCGACCTCATCGACGAATATGTGGAAGTCCTCAACCGGCTCGGCCTGAAGGCACAGCTCGTGCAGGAATTGCTTGAACTGTTCGCATCGGGCCGCAACCTCGTCTTCACAACCCGGACCTCTCCGCTGCGGGTTCTTGAAAGGGATCCCGAGGACAACATGCTGTTCGAATGCGCAGTCGCGCTTGACGCGAAAGTGATCATCACCGGTGACAAAGCAGTCCGGGGGGTCGGGCGTTACATGGACATCGAAGTCGTGACCGCGGCCGAATTTCTTGCGCGTCGTAAGAAGTAAGCGATACGGCAGGTGAGGCAGGTATGGGAGCCACTACCCATGACGAACAGGAGGGGGGCTCCAATTCCGTAAGGCGACAAAACATGAAGCCCGCTTCCACTGCTCGCAACTCCCGGACTGACGTAAGGCGCTTGAAATCGATGACGAAAGCCGACATCGTCATCGACAAGGGCGCCCCCGAGTGGACGTCCGAAATGTTCGCCCGTGCGATCGTCTGAAAGGGCCTCCAGCCGGTGCGAACGACATCCTTGCTGTCGTTGCGCATCGACTCCGATGCGCTCGCGTGGTTCCGCGCCCACGGCCGCGGATGTCAGTCGCACATGAATTGCCCTGCTCAGGGCGTTTATGGAGGCGCACAAGTGAGAGACTGAGGCCCGGGATGTTGCTCATGACCAAGTCGGGAGAGGACGATGGATCTCCAAGAAACAGAACTGAACACGTTGTTTTTCATACGCCTGCCATGGTCGGGCTGAGTTCGAAACTCCGCGCGGCTGCACGACGCTTCAAGGCCGCAATCGAGCGCTGGCGCTGCTGTTCTTCGTAGCGCTGTTGGCCCTGATCGACGAAGGCCTCGCCACGGGTGGGCATGAAGTACACCAGACGCGCGAGTTTGTGAGCGACCACGGTGTTCCGCCCGGGGTTTGTCGATGCGCGCGTACAGTCGATGGTAGAACGCCCCCAGTGCCGAGTGGCTGTGCGACAGGCTCATGGCCGCTATCTTCAACGCGTGCCTGGCCCGGTTGGCCGAGCGCCTGGTGCCCGAGGACAGGACTTTGCCTCCACTGATCTTGGTGCCCGGGTACAGGCTCAGCCACGAGCAGAAGTGCTTGACGCTGGCGAAGCGGCTCAAGTCCGGTCCGATCTCGGCCAGCAGCTTCATCACCGCGCTCACCCCCAACCCGTTGATGCACGTGAGATCCACGCCCGCCCAGTTGGTCAGCGCCTGGCGCACGTCGAACTCCAGGCGCACCATGCTGCCGGATATCGGCGCCTTGTCCAGATCGACTTCGACACGGCCACGCTCGGCCAGCAGCACCTTCAACTTGGCGTCACACTCGCATAGGTGCCGCGCAATGTCGTCGTACATAGCCAGGGCTTAGCCCAGCACGAACAGGTGCTCCTAGCGCCAGTTGCCGGTCAGCGCCTTGAGCACGTCCTCGCCGCTGGCCTTCACCCGGCGGTGGCGATGGCGAGCCAGAACCTGCGGGTCGCGCTCGCCCGAGACGATGGCGCGGATCGCTTACCTCACTATTGATGATGAACGGCAGCGCAATGGGAAGCGTCGTACTCGACTCGATCTCGCAAACGCGATGTCGCTCACACCGCTCACCACTGTCACCGACGATTCCAGGACCATGCTCAATTGCGTGCTCGAATCACGGTGTCGTCTACTCCGCGATCTCCCAGCAATGATTTGTCGGTCATCTCGGCCTCGGCGCTGCCGTTCACCTTGTAGCGCATTTACGTTTCTTTGCGAACACCGGGCGCCCCCGCGCGCCTGGGATGCTCAATAATAAAAAAGGCCGGCTTGCGCCGGCCTTTTTGAGCGCGCCGCTTGGCGGCTTAGATCTGCGTGCAGAGCGTGTAGGTGTTCGTACCCGTTTCCTGGTAGTCCGTGGTAGACGCGGTCGGAGTGATTGGCGGATTAGGTTGGGACTGCAATTCGCCACGCACCGTACCGGAAGCGATGTGTCCGTCATCCATCTGCGTATCGAGCGCGATCGCCACTTTGTCGGGGATGTTCGCCGAGCACACGATCAATCCGGCGAACCCGGCGGTCGGGGTGCTGCTCGGTGCCAGCACCACAGCGCCAGCGCCATTGCCGGTCTGAACCCCGACTAACCCGCTGAATGCGTTAAATGGCTGCTGACCGCCACTCCCGGCAACGAAGCCGGCCCGGCGCAGGTCATCCCACCACATGCAGGACTCTAGTGGCACCGGGGTTGTACCCGGTACCGCGCTCGAATTTGCCGTCACTGTGGCCGGGCAGGTTTGGTTGTAAGTTCCCTCGACGACGCCATTCCCGTTTCCGTTGGCGGCACCAGCCCATCGCACTCCGGCATTCGGATCATCGCCTGGCAGCTGCCGATAGCGATCCTGATATCCATAATACGCCGCCGAGATTCCGGAGAAATCCGCCAGCGCGTTCTTGATCTTCGCCTGGGTGATCATCTCCTGGCCCTTCAGGATCCCACCCAGCAACAGGCCGATGATCACCATGACGATCGCGATCTCCACCAGGGTGAAGCCTTTCTGCAGTTTGCTCATGGCATTACCTCTCTAAAAGAGCCCACGCGCTTAGAGTCGAGCAAGTCCCGTGCCATAGAAAAGGCCGGAAAAGGAGCCAAAAATCATGAGAAATCGTCAAAAAACTGTTGGAATATCGACATAAACGTTGAATATTCAACGTTTTTGACCTTCGCCTGCCGGAGCCTGCTGTCGCCGTTGCTCAAGCTTGTCCAGCTGGTTCTGCAGAAAGCGGCGCTCGGCGGGGTCGCGGATATCCCCCCGCACGAGCAACCCCCCCAGCATGATCTTGGCGGCCTGCAGCTCGTTCATATCTTCGAGCATGAAGACCACCATATGCTTGGCCCAGAGCGGCACGTTCTCGGTGGTGGTGTCGCGCTGGAGCGCCGTGGCGTAGCGCAGCGCGAGCGGCAGGTCGTGTAGCCGGTACTTGGCGATCAGGGCGGCCTGCGCGAGCCATTGCCAGCGCCGGTTCGGCTCTGCGAGGAACTCTTGGTGGATGAACCTGAGCACTTCCCGCACCTTCACGGGATCGGGAATCTCGGCATAGACGCGCGCTGCCGCAAACAGCGGGTACTGGCTGCGCGGGTCGGTCGCGAGAATCGTGCGCAGCCACGCGAGCAGCCGCGTGTAGTTCAGGCGCCTGAAAGGGATGTCATTGCCCGCGCGCAGGTCGAACGACTGAACATAGATCATCGCAAGGCGCGCCGCGGCTGCGGTTTCGCCGAAGCTCGCCAGGCGCAAGGTGAGCGGACCCGGGGCCGGCGGCAGGTTCTCCACTGCGTTGCGGTGGGCGCTCGGCACCGCCTGAAGGGTGAGTTGCGCAGCGAGGCTTGCGGCGAGGAACGCCCAGAGCCAGCCCGGCACCGCGGACAACGGGCGCTCGCGAGCGCTCACAGATTGCGCCGTTTGAAGTCGAACAAGCCCGCGGCGATGAGCAGCACGGTGTAGATCCCGAGTCCCGCCAGGAGCTTTCCGAACTCGAGCGCCGAGGGTGCGCCATAGAGCAGCCAGTCGGTACGGGTGGCGGCGTCGAGGCGCGGCAGCACCAGAGCGAGCGCATCGACCGTCCATTGCGCCATCCGGTGCGTCAGCGTCGGCTCGGCAAGCGGCCCCCCGGCGATGGCCTGAACGGCGGAGATGACGCGGGCGAGCAGATACAGTCCCGCGGTCGCCGCGATCGAGGGCAGGACCTGCCCCAGAGCCATCGAGAAAAACAGGCTCGCCGCGGCGACGAGAAGGGTTTCGATGGCGAGCGAGACGCCCCAAAGCGCCACGGCTCCCGGCGGCGCCCAGATGAGCAAAGGCAGCGCGAAGCACGCGGCCAGTGCCGCGCCGCAGAGCATGAAGCCGCACAGCTTCCCGAGGTAATACGAAGCGCGCGAAACCGGCAGCGACAAGACCAGCTCGATCCCCTTGTCGTTCGCCTCGCGCACGGTACTCGTGACGACGTAAGTCATCAGGACAAACACCGCACACGCACGCAGGAACGCCGCGCTTACCGCCGCTTGCAGCTGCAGGCTCTCGGTGATGGCGACCTGCGACAGGAAGCCGGCCAGCCCCAGCGCCAGCGCGACGCTGCCCAGCGCGAGCCAGGGCAGCCCGCTGCGACGGGCTTCGATCAGGATGCTGCGGGCGAGGGCGGCGATGGAGCGCATGCGCGGCGTCCCGGCCGCCGGCAAGAGCGCGACGGCAAGGCATCGGCTAGACTAGTCGGCACGCATTCAACATGCAAGCACCGAGCCTAAGCGTTCCGCTCCTGTCGCGCCTCTCCAACGCTGTCTGGGCAGCCAGTCACAGGCATTGGAGATGGGTCGTCATCGCGATGCTGGTGCTGCTGCACGTGGCGGCGCTGCGTGGCGCCGCGGACTTGTGGGCACGTTCGCTGCTGCTTGCGCATCTAGGGCTGCTGATGCTCTGGCAGCCGGTGCTGCGCGGCGAGCACAAAGTCAGCGTCATCCAGGCGGGATTCATCGCGCTCGGCGCGATCGTCGTGATGCTGTGGCTCAACTGGTGGCTGCTCGCGGTCTGGGTGGTGGTGCTGGCCGGGCTGGTCGGGGGCAAGGTGTATCTGCATCAGGCGCGCTGGCAGCGGCGCTTCTACCTGCTGGTGCTGCTGTATTTGCTCGCGCTGCTCGCGGTGGTGATCCTTCCCGAGATCGCGCCGCGGCGCGAGGTCACCCCCGAGATCGCGCTCTGGGCGCAGTACGGCCTGCCGGTGCTGTTCGCGGCGATGGCGCTGATTCCAACCGAGCCCGATCCTCCCGAAGTGCCCCAGGTGATCGACTTCTTCTACAGCGTCTTCGTGATGCTGGTCCTTGTGGCCGTGATCCTGGGCAGCTTCACCTTCATGACCCTGGGCAACATCGCCTATCTGCAGGCGCTCACCTACACCATCTTCGCCATCGCCGGCGCCATCCTGCTCATCGGCCTGGCCTGGAACCCGCGTACCGGGTACGCGGGCCTGAACGTGTTTTTTTCCCGCTACCTGTTCTCGATCGGGTTGCCGATCGAGAATTGGCTCTACTTCCTCGCCGAGTTGGCGCAGATGGAATCGCGTCCCGAGCGCTTCCTGGCCGAGGGCGTCGCCGCCCTGGCGCGCCTGCCGTGGGTGGCGGGCGCAGCGTGGGCGGCGACGCACGAGCGCGGCGAGGCGGGCGCCAAAACCGGCTACGCCGTGCAATTCGACAGCCGCGAGCTGGCGCTCACTATCTACTCGAGGTACCGCACCAGCCCGGCGCTGCACTGGAACCTGCACCTGCTGGGGCAGCTGCTCGCCGAGTTCTACGGGGCGAAGCTGCGCGAGCAAAAGCTCCAGGAGCAGAGCTACCTGCAGGCGGTGCACGAAACCGGCGCCCGCGTGACGCATGACGTGAAGAATCTGCTGCAGTCGCTGAACGCGCTGTGCGCCGTGGCCGGGCCGCAGCAGAGCCAGGATTCCCCCGCACTGATGGCGCTGATCCGGCGCCAGCTGCCAGTGATCGCGCAGCGCCTTTCCGCGACGATCGAAAAGCTGCACCGGCCCGAAAGCCAGAGCGAAAGCGACGAGAGCATCGCGGCGCAGGAGTGGTGGCAGGCGCTCACCCGCCAGTACCAGGCGCAGGGGGTGACGTTTGAGGCAGTCGGCCTGCGGCCGGAGCTGCGCTTGCCGCGCGCGCTGTTCGACAGCGTGGCGGACAACTTGCTGCAGAACGCCCTGGCCAAGCGCGACTACGGATCGACCCTGCGGATCGACGCCGCGTTGCGCTGCGATGCCGGCGTCGAGCTGCGCGTGTGCGACTCGGGGCACGCGGTGCCCGCCGAGCTGGAGCGCACGCTGCTGCAGGCCCCGGTGCCCTCCAGCAGCACCGGCCTCGGGATCGGCCTGTACCAGGCGGGGCGCCATGCCGAGGCAAAAGGCTACCGGCTGTCGCTCGTGTGCAACCGCGAAGGCGAGGTCTGCTTTGCGCTGCGCGGCGGCGAGGGCGCGCCTGGCTGAGTCTCAGGTCGCCGGCGGGGCCGACGGTGCGCGCTTGCCGATCAGCCGGTACACGGGCGTGTCGCCCTTGCCCTTCAGGTACAGGGTCTGGGGAGGCGCGAACTCGTAGCGCTCACGCAGCTTGTGGTAAGTCGGGTGGTCGACCTGGATCATTCCCGGCATCCCCTCGGAGGTGATGCGGTTGGCGATGTTCACTGTGTCGCCCCAGAGGTCGTAGATGAACTTCTTCCTTCCGACCACCCCGGCCACCACCGGGCCGGTGCCTACGCCGATGCGCAAGGCGAGCGGGTGCCCGCCGACCGCGAAGCCGCGCGCCACCGCGTCGCGCATGGCGAGCGCCAGGTCCGCGACCGCGCCGGTGTAGTCCGCGCCGCCGTCGTTGATCCCGCCCGCCACCATGTAGGCGTCGCCGATGGTCTTGATCTTCTCCAGGCCGAGCCCCTCGGCGAGTCCGTCGAAAGCGGAGAACAGCCGGTTGAGCAGGGCGAAAATCTCCTGCGGCGACATGCGCTCGGCGATGCCGGTGAAATTGACGATGTCGGCGAACATCACCGACACCTCCGCGAAACCGTCCGCGATCGTCGATTCGGAATGCTTGAGGCGCTCCGCGATTGGCGCCGGCAGGATGTTGAGTAGCAGCCGCTCGGAGCGCTCCTGCTCCTCCTGCAGCCGGGCGTGCGCCTCCTCGAGGCGGGCGCGCGAGGCGTCGCGCTCGGTGAAGGCGAAGTGCAGCAGCCAGTAGACGATGGCCGAGGTCGAGGCGAAGTTGAGGGCGAAGAACAGCACGCTCGTCTGCAGCGGAACGCGCGCCTGCGCCCCCGGCATGCCGGCCAGGTAGAAATCGGAGTAGCCGGTCGCCAGCACGAGCACGATGTAGGCGAAGAACCAGGGCAGCGACTCGCGCGGGGAATACAGCAGCACTGCGCCGACCGGCGCGAGCAGGCCCCACAGGATGATGCCGCTCGCCGAGACGAAGTTGCCGATCGACCACTGCACGACAAAGGGCACGAACAGGAACAGCGACAGCTGGGCGATGCGGAAAAAGTTGAAGTTGAGCGTCGCCAGGAACACCAGCAGCGTGGCGAAAGAGGTCAGCTGGAAGGCGAACGGCAGCGACGCCGACAGCGACAGCCCGAGCAGCCAGTACAGCCCGAGCCAGATTGCCGAGCCCGCGATCATCAGGCCGCAGGCGAACAGCAGCACCTGCTTCTTGAGCTTGAGCTCCTCGGAATCGGTCGGCTCGATGCCGGCCGTGCGCAGGCGGCGATAGAGGGTTTTCAGCGCGACCATCTGCGTCCTACCGCGATGACTCTCATGGCAGAACGCCGGCGGCGGTCATGCGCCCGTACAGCAGGCCGATGGGGATCCATTCGAACTGGTCGTCGAATTCGCCGCCTGGGGCGCCGGTGGGGGCGGGGGGGTGGCTGACGAAGAGCGCGTTGCCATCGAGGTTCGCCTGCTCGTCGGTGTTGCCGGCGCTGGGTGTAGCGAAGTCCTTGCCGGTGGAGAACACGATGGCGACCACGGTTTTTGGGTTCGTAACTGATGCGGCGGTGTTGCAGCTCGGTGGTGTCGCCCCCGGTAGCGTACCGGTCGCAGACTGACAGATGACGAGATCGTACGGCAGGCAGGAGACGCCGTTTGCTTTAAGGTCGACGGAAGAAGTGAACGTGTAGGTAGGCCCAGCGCAACCGGTCACCTTTTGCGCTACCGCGTAGCGGATGCGGTTGTTCCATGCGTCGACGGCGTACCCGCTGCTGTCGACGGGCTGGAAGCCGAGCGTTACTGCCGGCAGATAGCCGTTGTAGGGACTCGTACAGGCAGTGCCTCCTGCCGGAGATTCGACGCCGTTGCTGGTTGCGGTCGCCGGGCAAGGCAGGCGACCGTTGGCGATGGCGAACCCGATCAGCGCGTCGCGCGCCTGCTTGAGGCGGTTCTGCGTTTCGCCGATGTTGTGCTGGGTAACCTGCGCCGAGAGCGTCAGCATCATGCCGCCGAGGACGAAGCCGATGATGGCGAGCACCAGCGCCATCTCGATGAGCGAGAAGCCGGTACTGTGCAGGCGTGCGCGCGGCAGGCTCATGGCGAGATTACCAAAACCCGGTCATTGAACTCGCTGGTCACGTCGGAGCGTTTTTCGAACACCGAACCAGTGGGGGTGGCGTTAGCGGAGGTGGCGTTCTGGCCTTCGAAGTAATCGGTGATCTGGCTCGAGGGCTGCGTTTTCCCGACGAGCGCGCGGCCCGAGAACACCAGCAGCGCCTGCTTGTTTGTGTTGGGGACTCCATCGATGTTCACCGTGAGGCAAGCGGGGCTCGTTCCTGAACAATTGCCCGCGCCGCCGGGTGCATAGCGTTGCGACGCGGTGTAATAGGTCCATTGCTGCCAATTGTTGTTGAGGAACCAGGCCGAATTAGCCACATCGCGCATCTGCGACTGGAAGCCGATATTGTCGGTGATGTACAGGGTCGGGATGTTTATAGTCACATTGCTGCATGCCCACCACCACCAGCATCCGGATGCGGAGGGCAGCTGCCACTCGGTCGTCACGCTTGCGTTGCCGCTGCTATCGGGGTACCCGACCGTGTTGCTGGCGCCCGATGATTGATCGAACGTGGCGCCGGAGTTCGCGTTGCTGAGGTAAGTGGGATTGAGTTGCCTGAAGAGCAGGCCAAGTTGCTTCGCGGTGCCATTAATGGTGAACCGCGGGCTGACCGTACACGACCAGCACGAAGGATTGCCGTACCAGACGGTGCACACGATGCTCCCGGATGTTCCCGGTTGGGACGTACTGCAATCTATCCATCCAATTCGGCCGTTTCCCGTATAGTCGGAGGCATTGGCGATGATCACCTGCGAGCCGTCGGTCCAAGTGGCCGTCGCCGACGTGTTGTTCCAGTTCACGCTCGTGGCGGGTGTGCCGCTTCCGATTGCCCACCTCACCCCGCTGCTCAGGTCGCATTGAGCATCGGTCCCCGGCACGCAAGGCTCGCTCAGCAGGGTCGTGTCGCAGCCCGGGTCGGTGATCAAGCACGTTTTCCGCGAACGCGCGATCGGCAACAGCCCGCCATAGGTGCTCGCGACTCCGGTGTACGAAGCGGTGGTCGGGTTGCCCCACGCGGCGGCGAGCGGAAACTTGGGCACGCTCGCCGATCCGCCGGGCATGGCCTGCGCTGCCGATGCGATGAGCGGAACGATGTCCCTCTGGATGCGTTCCGCGATCGGCCCCTCGAGCACGCGCATAACGTCAGCTGAAGTGACCTTCAGCACTTGGTCGTTGAACGAGCCGGTCGGTCCCGAGGTCGCGAATCCGGGCGCTGTTGCGTTCGCGGGATAGGTGGCGTTCTGGCACTCGAGATAGTCGCGATAGTCGGGCGGAGTCGTGTTTCGCGTCTGTGTGCGCGCGGTACAGTTTGCCGACGCCTGAACTGCGAGGGGTGCGCCCGGCGCGATGATGAGCGCCACCGCTGCCTTCGCCTGTCCGTCTACGGTCAGCTGTCCTTGGCCGCTGAAGTTGATGGTGAGCGGCGCAGCGGTGGTGCTGGCGAGCGCCCACGCGGGAGAGACCACGTACCACAACGGCTGTCCGGAGGCGTCGACGAGCTTGTCGAGGCCGAGCGTGCGCCAAGGCAACCGGCCGACGGCGGGCAGCGTGCAGTTGCCCGCAGCAATGCCCTCGTTTGCGGTGCCGACGTAAGCGCCCGGCTCCGGGCATGGCAGGCTGCCCGGATTGTTGTCCGACATGGCGTCCAAGGCCACATACCCCAGCAGCGCCGCCTTCGCCTCCCCCAGAACCTTGCCGTTGATTCCCGGATTGGTCGCGGCCGGATTGAGCCAGGAGCTCATCGCCGACACCAGCATCCACGACACCCCGAGCACCACCACCAGCATGAGGATGAGCAGCGCGACGCCGCGCTGCTCACCGCGTCCCGCGGGCCGCCCGCGCGGGATCACTGCTTGCCCCGAGCCGACGGCGGAGCCGGCTCGGGCGCGACGCGGTGCGCGCTGATCGTGCCGCCGTCGAGAAGTCCCCGCACCTCGCCGCTGCCGCGGTCGAGGCTCTCTCCGACCTTGAGCTCGAAGCGCCTGTCGCTTTCGCCGACGGTCACCCCGACGCGGCTCGGATCGGAGCCGGGGTACACCTGTGTGCCTTCGGGCTGTGTGCCCTGCGGAATCGCCTCGCCGTTGACCCACACGGTCGACAGGCCGCCGGAGCGCTGTACGTAGCCGTCTATGCGCGTGACTGGCGACTCGATGGCCGGGGCGGAGGGCTTGTCCGGGAGCCGCGCCTTGCGCCGCGCCTCGAGCGCTGCGCGCTGCTCGGGGGTCAAGAACAGTCGTCCGAGCTCGTCGCCGCTCGCGCGGTACGCCGGCACGAGCAGCGCGCAGGCAAGCAGGGCGAGACCGGCGCGCCTCATGACTTCGCCGCCCGGTCGAGGATGGTGATGAGGTCGATGTCGCAGTCGGCCTGCAGGCGCGGCGCCATGGCCCCCGCGGTGGGCGCCTGGTTGACGCGTGTAATCGAGCAGCTGCGCACCGAGTAGTAGGCGTTGCCGGAGTCGCGCAGGTCGTGGAGGAAGTTGAACAGGTCGTCCTCGTCGAGCAGCGCGATCTGCGCCTTCATGGTGCTGGAGTAGAAATCGACGCCGGCCGGCTTGCCCGGCACCGACACCAGCAGTCTCTGGTGGTCGACGCGGTAGCGCAGGTCGAGCAGGTCGCGGCTGGTCTTGATGTGCGCCATGGTGTCGACCCAGTCCAGGCGGCGCTCGTCGCCGATGATGTGCAGTGTCTTCAGCCGCTGGTAGATCGCCAGCTTCTCGGTGACCTCGCGTTCTTCCTCGGCGATGCGCGACAGGCGCTCGCTCGCCTTGTTGTGCGCCGCGCGCGCCGCAGCCAGCTCCTGGCCGGCACGCTGCAGCGTGACCTCGGTGTACCAGAGCAGCGCGGCGCCTGCGCCGAGCATGGCGGCGAGGGCCAGCACCGGCAGCAGGAGCTTCCTGATCTCGGCGGCGGTGACGGTCATGGCAGCTGGCGCGCCAGGATGATGGTGAAGCGCGGGGCTTCGCCGTTCTCGGACTGGCCGATGTCGCCGGTCAGCGTGCCCTGGGGGCTGATGTCGAAAGGCAGTCGAGTGTGCACGATCCGGTAGCTGGGGTCCGCGCGCAAGGCGGCGGCGAAGCGCTGCACCTCGGCGGTGATCGCGCGGTAATCGGAGCGTTGCGTCGCGTTGACCTGCCCCGAAATGCGCAGCACCTGGCTGAACCGGCCGCTCGCGGCGGCCGGCGGCGCGGCTCCCACGGTCGCGGCCGCTGCCGCGCCCACGGCGGCGACCGCGACGGATTTGACGCTACCGCGCTCGATGCTCCACACCAGGCTGTCGAGCTCGATCTGCGGGAACTGGTCCATGGCCTTCGACAGGTAGATCAGCGCCGCCTCCGGCGAGGCAGAGCGCCGCGCGATCTTGCCGAACTCGACCACGGTCGCCTTCAGGTTTTCGGTGGTCGTCTGGGTCACCGGGAAGGTCGAGGTGACGCGCTCGTAGCGCTGTTCGGCGTCATGCGCGGCCCTTTCCTGCACCGATGCCTGCGTGCGCGCGTGGAGGATGTCGAGCCATTTGGCACCCGCGTACAGTGCGCAGGCGGCGAATCCAATCGTGCCGGCGGCCACGATGCCGCGCTGCAGTTGCCAGATAAAGAAGCTGCGCCGTTCTTCCCGGCGCGCAAACTGCTCCTTGGGTGGGCGCCGTAGGGTGAGGCTCAGGTACAGCTGCTCCGCCGCGGTGCCGGCCGGAGCACCCTTCACTCCGACCGCGCGTACCGCCTCTTCCATGCTCACCGAATGGAACGCGAGCCGCGCGTCGGACACTAGCAGCCGGTCGAAGGCGGGCCGCTGGCCGGGAGGTGCGACGACGATGACTTGGACCGGCGGGCCTTCGCGCGGCAGGGCGCGCAAGGTGCCGAGGTACTGCGCGAGGCGGGCGGTTTCCGAGCGCACGAAGGCGGCGAGCGCTTCCGGCTGCATATCGAGCGTGCGCTCGAGGCGCGCGAAACGCAGCTTGCCGTCGTCCACGAAGCACTGTCGCAGGCCGGCACGGTTCGCGGTCACGACGAAGCACGGCCCGCGGCGCGCGCCCAGGCGCGCGGCCAGCGCCGGCGCGAGTAGCGGCACCGAGTAAACGCCCGCGAGCCGGGCTCCGGCCTCTGACAGCGCGTCGAGCCACGGTACGAACTGCTGCGCGTTGCTGAAGGACGCGAGCAGCAGGCGCTCGTTGCGGCGCTCGCCGGTCACGTAGCCAAGTGACAGCCCGGCCGCGAGGCGCGTCTCCCGGTAGCGCTGCGCCAGGCGCCGCTGGATCACAGTGTCGCGGTCGCCGCCGCGCAGGTATGGGATCTGGTCCTCGTAAAAATCCTCGCCCGCCAGGTCCGCCAGCACCGAGAACAGCGCGCCCCGCCGGCCGCGCAGATACTCGCGGAACCCGGCTAGGCCGGCGTCGTCGGCGGTGAACTCCGCCTCGAGCACGAGCACGCCGCGCGACATGCTGTAGACGTAGTGGTCGGCGGCGGTGAAGTAGACGACGAGCTTGGCCGACATGTCAGGTGAATTTCATCTTCGAGATCGTGTCGTAGACGGGCCCCAGCACCGAGAGCATGACCCAGCCCAGGATGGTGCCCAGCACCACCGTGAGCGCCGGCTCGATGATCGCCTCCAGCTTGCCGATCCCCTCGCGCACCTCGCGGTTGTAGAAGTAACTGACGTTGAGCAGCGCGGTATCCAGGGCGCCGGTGTTCTCGCCGATCTTGAGCATGCGGATGACCAGCGGCGGGAACAGCCCCGCGTCCTGGAACGCGGCGGTCAGGTTCTTGCCTTCGGCGATCTGTTGCCCGACGGTGCGCAACCCTCCCTCGAGCACCCGGTTGCCGACGATCTCCTCGGAGCTGCGGATCGCGTCGAGCACCGTGATCCCAGAGGCGTACATCATCGCGAAGCTCGAGGCGAAGCGCGACAGGATGATCTTGCGCAGGATCGGGCCGATCAGCGGCAGCGAGATCTTGTAGCGGTCGACGCGGTAGGCGACTGCCGGGCTCCTCTTGATCGCGATCCTGAGGCCGACCACGAGCGCGACCGGCACGGCGATGAGCGCCCACCAGAAGTGCACGAAGAAGCTCGAGACGTGGATCAGGATACGCGTCTGCAGCGGGATCTTCTGGCCCATGTTGAGAATGAACCCGACCATCTGCGGCACAAGATAGATCATCAGGAAGAAGGTCACGGCGATGACGACGGTGCCGACGAAAGCGGGGTACATGATCAGCTTCTTGGTCTGCTGCGCCAGCTCGTCCTCCCACTTCATCGACTCGGTCAGGCCCTTGAGCACTTCCGGCAGGCGGCCGGTCTGCTCTCCCGCGCGCACCAGGCTGACGAACACCTTGCCGAACGCCTCCGGAAATTCCGCCAGCGCCTGGGACAGGCTCTTGCCGCCCTGGATCGACTCGAGCATCCCCGAAACTACCTCGCGAAAGCGCGGGTTTTCGACGCTGTCGCGCAGGTCGATCAGCCCCTCGACGAGCGGCACGCCGGCGGTGGCGAGCTGCTCAAGATGGAAGCAGAAATTGATCAGCTCCGGGCGCTTGATCTTGCCGCCCCCGATCAGCCGGCTGCGCTGGCTGGTCGGCGCGCCGGACACCAGATCGAGGCCCATGCGCGCCAGGCGCTGCTCGAGATCGAACACGTTGACGGCATCGGCCCGTCCGAGCACCGCCTTGCCCTGCGAGTCGATCGCCCTGTAGGTGTAGAGAGGCATCAGCCCAGTTGCAACGCGCCGTTCCCAGCGTAAGGCGGTGCACCGCGGCGTGCAATGCCGCGATGCAGCACGTCGTCGTTCTTCCCTAGCTCATGCGGTCGGTGAGATCGACCACGCGCATCAGCTCGTCCAAGCTGCTGACCCCGCTGCGCACCAGCCGCACGCCGTCTTCGGCGAGCGTCTTGAAGCCCTTGGCGCGCGCCGCGGTCAGCATTTCGCGCGTAGTGGCGCGGCGCGCCACCAGCTCGTCGAGGGCGCTGTCGATCTTGAGTATTTCCAGGATCGCGACGCGGCCGCGGTAGCCCTGGTAATCGCAGTGCTCGCAGCCCACCGCGCGGAACACCGCCGCGGGCTCGGTCGGCGTGATGCCGAGCAGGCGCCGCTCGTGGACGTCCGGATCGAACGACTGCCGGCAGGTGCGGCACAGCTTGCGCACCAGGCGCTGGGCGATGATGCCGATGATGTTGCCGGCCATGACGTCCGGAACGACCCCGATGTCGAGCAGCCGCGGGATGGCGCCTATCGCCGAGTTGGTGTGCAGGGTGGAATAGACCTGATGGCCGGTCATGGCCGCGCGAAACGCCATCTCCGCGGTATCGGGGTCGCGTACCTCGCCGACCAGGATGGCGTCCGGATCCTGGCGCATCATGGCGCGGATGCCGTTGGCGAAGTCGAGCTTGGCGGTTTCGGCGACCGAGGTCTGGCGAATCAGGGTCATCGGGTACTCGACCGGATCCTCCAGCGTCATGATGTTGATCGCGTCCGAGTTGATGTGGTTCAGGATCGAGTACAGCGTGGTGGTCTTGCCGCTGCCGGTCGGTCCGGTGACCAGGATGATCCCCTCGGGGCGGGCGATCATGCGCTTCAGCAGCTCGAGCTGTGATTCCTCCAGCCCGAGCTTGTCGAGCGGCACGATGCCCTTCTGCCGGTCGAGAATGCGCAGCACGATATTCTCGCCGTGCGAGGTCGGCAGGCTGGAGACGCGGAAATCGATCACCCGGCCCGAGAGCGTCGCGGAAATGCGCCCGTCCTGCGGCGCGCGCGTTTCGGCAATGTTCATCTTGGCCATGACCTTGAGGCGCACCGCCATCGCCGGCCAGTAGGTCTTGTGCAGGCTGCGGATCTGGCGCAGCACTCCGTCGATGCGGTAGCGGATGCGCAGGAAGTTCTGCTCGGGCTCGAAGTGGATGTCGGAGGCGCCGCGCTCCACCGCGTCGGCGAGCAGTGCCGAGATCAGCCGTACCACCGGCTGGCTGTACTCGTCGCCCTCCGCGAGCGAGGTGTAGTCCAGCTCGCCGGTCTCGATCTCGCGCAGGATGCCGTCGATCGAGAACTCGTGGCCGTAGTAGTGCTCGATCGCGCGCTCTATTTCGGTGTCGCCCGCGAGGCGCAGCTCGATCTCGAAGTCGCCCTTCAGATACTCGCGCAGCTGGTCGACCGCGACGATGTTGTTGGTGTCGGAAAGCGCGACGATGAACCTCTTCGCCTGCCGGTCGAGCGCGATCGGGAAGACGCGGTAGCGGCGCGCCAGATCGCGCGGCAGCGCCTTCAGCGCCGCGGGGTCGACGATGATGTGCGCCAGATCGACCGACTGCAGCCCCAGCTTCTCGGACAGCGCGTCGCGCAGCGTGGCTTCCGAGACGAAACCGAGCTGCACCAGCAGCCGCCCGACCGGAAGATGCGACTTCATCTGCTCGAGCAGCGCAATCCTGAGCTGATCCTCGGTCAGGATTCCCTGATCGATCAGGATCTGGCCGATGTGCCGTTTGGCCTGGGGATTGCTGGGCGAGTTCATCAGGTCTTAATGATACCCGGCCGCCGTGCGCCCCGGCGCGTGAGAATCTGTTAGTGGGAGAGCTGCTGGACGCGCTCGCGCGCCGCGCCGGCATCGAAGTTGGCGGCGCGCTTGCCCGCCAGCGCGAGCGCCCGGCGATAGTATTCCAGTGCGAGCGGGCGCTCCCCAAGGTGATCGAGGCTGACGGCGACGTTGTAGGCGAAGTCCGGGTTCTCCGGGTCCGCCGCCAGCGCCCGCAAGTAGGCTTGCCGCGCTTTGCCCCAGCGGGTCTGCTGCGCGTACTCGTTGCCGAGCGTGAAATACAGTACCTGCGCCTGCGGATCCGATGCGAGCAGGGTCTTGACGCGGCTTTCCGCCACGAGCGGGTCGATCAGCTGGCCGCGCAGCGCGAACATGCCGGCCTGGGCGTCGGGGTCGCGCGGATCGGCCTGCAAAAGCCGCTGGTAGTAGGCCTCGGCAAGCTCATAGTGGCGCGCTTGCATCTCCACTGCGGCCAGACCGAGCAGCGCGTCGCGGTTCATCGGCTCTTCGCGCAGCGCCTGCCGATAATCGGCGCCCGCGGCGGCGAAGTCGCCCACCTGGTAGGCCTCGTATCCGGAAGCGACCTGCGGATTGACCTTTGGCTCGGGGCGCTGAGCCTGCGCGCGAATTGGCCCCGTGGAAGCCTCCGTCGAACGCGGAGCGCGCGGCGTGGCGCGCGACTGCCGTGTACCACGGGCTTCCTCGGCGTTCGCGCCCGTTTGCGACGTCGCGGCAGCCGGCTTGGGAGCAGGGGCCGGTGCCTGCTGGCCCGACGCAGTCGGCGCCGCGACGGCCGGCTCTGCGCCCGCTGGCGGCAGCCCGGGGATCGCGGCTGGGGGCGCGGGCTGTGCGCTCGCCACCATGGGCGAGGGCCCAGCGGGGCCACGCGGCGCCGCCGCGACCGCCTGCTCGCCAGTGGGGGGCGTCGGGCTTTTATTTACCAGGGCGGGCGCGGGCCGCAACTGGATCCAGAAGTAAATCACCACACCCACCGCGAACACCCCCAGCGCGCCCATCGTGATGTAGAACGGCAAGCGGGGATTCGGCTCCTTGAACTTGGCCTCGAACACGCGCTTCGCGGCGGCGCGGTCGGCCGCCTGCGCCTCGGCGGCGGCCGGTGCGCTCGAGCGCTGCGGCGCCTGCGGCGCGGGCCGTTGTGCAGGCGACGAAGGGGGTGGGGACGGCTCGGGCTTCTCCAGTTCGAGCGCGAGCCCCTTCGGCTTGGCGGGCTCGCCGGCGCGGATGTCTTCGTCGCGGATCTCGAGGGATTGCGAGATGTCCGGAAGCTCGTCGCGCGTGCGAACGTGCCTGGTTTCCTCCGCAGTTCCGGTCTCGGTCCGGGGCTCACCGGCGCCCTCGCCTTGTGCCCGGCGCTGCGCTTCCTCCTTCGCCTTTTCGGCCTTCTTCAGCGCGTCGAGCAGGAGGCTCATTTCATCGGGTCGACGCGTGGCCCGTGCCGGCGCTCGGCGCGTCCTGAGTCATGGCCGGATTGGGGCGGCTCAGGTAGTCCGGACCAGGGAGCAGGCGGCGATAGGAGGCGAAGTCCGTGTCGGTGCTGGGATTGCGGATCACCGTGGCGCGCAGAAAGATCACCAGCTCGGTCTTGGTATTGGTCTCGTTGCGCTGGTTGAACAGCGCGCCGATCAGCGGCACGCTGCTCAAGCCGGGGACCGTGTCCTGCGTGTCCGAGACCTGGTCTTCCATCAGACCGCCGAGCACCGCGATCTGGCCGCTTTGCATGCGCAGGATCGACTCCATTTCCCGCGTCTGGATCACCGGGATGCTGTTCTGGATCGGCGGCGTGCTGCAATTCGAGACGCCCACCCCGCACGGGTTGGCGAGCGACGGGTTCGGATCGAGTGCGACGCCGATCTGGCGCGAGATCGTCGGACGCAGGCTGAGAAGCACGGTATCGGTGTCGCTCACCTGGGGCACCACGCTCATGATGAATCCCACCGGGACCGTCTGCATGGTGGTGGTGAACGTGGTCTGCGAGGGCGAATTGGCCGCGCTGGTGGTGTTCGCCTGGATGGTGAAGTAGACGAGGTTATTGACGACCTTCAGCAGTGCCGTCTGGTTGTTGAGCACGCTGATCTTGGGGCTGGAGAGCACCCGCACCGTGCCGAACGACTCGAGCAGCCTGATCGCCGAAGTGAAGTTGTAGTTGGCGAGCGCGTACCCCACCGAGAAGGCGTTGGTATTGACCCCAGCGGGCGTGCCTGCCGAGGACTGCCTGATCTGGAACCCGGACGAGCCGAAGCGCAGCACCGACCAATCGATGCCGCGCTGGTACTGATTGTCCAGCTGCACCTCGGCGACGGTGGCTTCGATCAGAACCTCGCGCCGCGCACTGGCGAGCACCTGATCGAGAAATTGCTGTATCCGCGCTTGCTGCCGCGAGGTTGCACGTACCGCCAGCACGCCGGATTCCGGATTCGCGATGACCGCGTCGGAGTCCTGCGCGTTCGTCTGGGCGCTCGGCTGGGCGGCGGGCGCCGCCGGGGGCGTCGCCGGAGCTCCCTGACCCGGTGCTGCGCCCGCGGCGCCGCCCGCCGCCGTCGGGCTGGGCACGGGCGACGGCGAACTCGACGTCGGGGCGGCAGCCTGGCTGTCGCGCAGAATGGCCTTGACGTTGTCGACCAGCGTGGCCCAGAACTTGTTGTTCGACACGGAGTCGATGGTTGCCGTGGAATTGCTCGCCGCGGCGGACGCGCCGGCCGACCCCGAGCCGCCCGGTGCGGCCGAGGCGATGACTTGAGTCGACAGGTTGGTCTGGCTCTTCGCGTCGCGGGTGAGGTTGACGTAGTCGACGTGATAGATGTGCAGGTAGGGCGTGTCGCGCATCACCACCAGATCCGAGCCCTTGAGCTGGTAGCGCATGTCGATCTGGTCCGCGATTCGATCGAGAAGCTGCGGCAGCGTCTGGTTGAGCGCGTTCATCGTCACGTTGCCAGTGACATCGGAGTTGATGTCGACGTTCAGCTTGGCGTTGCGCGCCAGTGCGAACAGCAGGTCCTGCGCGCGCACGTTGCTCACCACCACGCTGTACGTTTCGGGCGGCGCGGCCGCAGTGGGCCTGGGCAGCACGGGGGCAAGTTGCACGGGCGGCGGGATGACGCCCGGTGCGGGCGGCGTGGCTTGGGCGGAGATGTGCGTAGGCGAGGGCTTGACCAGCGTCAGCCCGCATCCGGCGATGCCCAGGACCAGCGCCAGCGCGACGGACGTTCTTGTGAGGCCGATCGGACGCACGTACTCCTCCACTTTTCTAGGATATCACGCCACGTACTCGTGCAAGATCCGCTAAGCGCCTGTCGCGGAGGTACTTTCGCCTATCCGGACTACAGCTCGCGGCGCAGTTCGGCGATGCTCTGCGGTACGGTCCGGAACGCCCGCTGGTACTTCGGCGGCAGATGCCTGGCGGCCTGCGCAGCGGCGTCGCGGTCCCGGTACGTGC
>Ga0307372_10000849_pt1 | contig 53425 bp, 17 predicted proteins | sample OX1MG_FD_202533 | JGI IMG/M metagenome (GOLD analysis project Ga0307372, IMG submission 202533) | Soil microbial communities from Risofladan, Vaasa, Finland - OX-1 | ecosystem: Environmental > Terrestrial > Soil > Coastal area > Acid sulfate soil | place: Finland: Risofladan, Vaasa | collected...
TGATCGTCACCGTCGCCCCGTCGGCAATCGTCGCCGCCGTCGCGTTGCTCAGCCCGATGTTCAGCGCCAGCGACCCCGCCACCCCCGTGCTCCCGCCGCTCGCCCCAGAGGTCGCGCTCGCCGAGAAGCCGTCGATCGTGGTCAGACTCTGCGCGCTGCCGCTGCCACCGCTGCCCAGCGTAACCAGCCCCGTGCTGCCACCGGCCAGCGCGTCGGCGCGCGTGTCATAGAGCTGGACCTTGCCGCCGCCCTGCGCGTTCACGTAGTACGTGCTGCCGTCCGTTAGCCCGCCAATGTCCGTGCCGCTGGCACCGTGGTGGTAGACCACGGCGTCGCCGGTGACGAGGCTCTGCGCCGCGGCGCTGCCCAGGTCGACCGTGTTGCCGGTCACGACCCCGCTCGCGGTCGGATCGAAGGTGTACGTGCGGGCATCCAGCGCCTGAAGCGTGACCCCCTGGGCATTGATCGTGTCCTTGCCGATCGTCGCCTGGTTGGACACCGTCGCCACGTTCACCGCCACTGCGGCCCCGATGCCCGTGCCCGATCCATTGGACTGGCTGCCGTCGGCGCTCGCGCTTGCGTCGGTGCCGTTTGCCGAGGACAGCGTCAGCACCCCGCCCGATGTGATCGTCAGGTTGTCCGGCAACGTCGCCTGCGCGCTCGAGGTCTCCACCGTCACACCGATCGCACCGGCCACCTGCACGCTGCCGCCCGAAGTCTTCGCCGAGGCCGCATCCGTCGAACCGCTCTTGTTGCCCCCCGCCGCGCTCGACTCGCTGTCGGCGAAGCTCTGCTGGTTCGCAACCTCCTGGTCCACGCCGCCGCTCTTTTGGGTCGCTCCGCTGTCCTGCGTCGCCGGCGTGTCGCTGCCACCGGACACGCTCGCCGTCGCGCTCGAGCTCGCCGCCGCCTGAACGCTCGCCGTGAAGCTCACCGCCCCGCCCGCGTCGATGCTGCTCGAGGTCGTCGCCAGCGCCGTGTCCGAGCCGATCGTCAGCGCAAGCGACACCCCCACGCCCGTCGTGCCCCCTTCCGTGTTCCCGCTCGCGCTCGTGCTCACCGAGCCCGCGTGCGAAGCGCTCGCACTAAAGGCCCCGCCCAGGCTCAGCGTGCCCCCGCTGATCACCCCAAGCGTCGCCTGCGTGTCGTTCTCCGACACCGAGATCGCAATCACCGGCGTCACCGCCGTCGTGCTCGCCGCCGAGCCCCCCTCGGCGCTCGTCACCGTCGCGTTGCTCGAGTCCGCGCTCAAGCTCACGTCCCCGATCGATCCGCTCAGCGTCACCCCGCTCGGCGTCGGCGTCGCCGAGGCCAGCTCCCCGATCGAAGCCGTCGTCGTCGTCTCGCCGATATTCAGCGCGATCGACGCCCCAATGCCCAGCGTCTTGCCCCCGCTCTGATCCGCCTTCGCATCGGCCGTGTTCGAGACGTAGTTCTGCGCCTGCAGATCCACCGCTCCACTGCCACCCGAGGTGATCGTCACCGTCGCCCCGTCGGCGATCGTCGCCGCCGTCGCGTTGCTCAGCCCGATGTTCAGCGCCAGCGACCCCGCCACCCCAGTGTCCGCTCCGCTCGCCCCAGAGGTCGCATGCGCGGCAAACGTGTCCACCGCCGGATCCAGCGCCTGCAGCGTCACCCCCTGGGCGTTGATCGTGTCCTTGCCGATCGTCGCCTGGTTGGTCACCGTCACCACGTTCACCGCTACGGCCGCGCCAATGCCCGTCCCACCCCCGGAGCTCGTCGCGCTGCCATCGGCCATCGCGCTCGCATCCGTGTGGTTGCTCGAGGCGAGCGTCAGCACCCCGCCCGAGGTGATCGTCAAGCCGTCGGGCAGCGTCGCCTTCGCGCTCGAGGTCTCCACCGTCACCCCGATCGCACCGGCCACCTGCACCTTCGCCCCGCCCGAGCCCTGCGCCGAGGCCGCGTCCGTCGAGCCGCTCTTGTTGCCCCCCGCCGCGCTCGACTCGCTGTCGGCGAAGCTCTGCTGGTTCGCAACCTCCTGGTCCACGCCGCCGCTCTTTTGGGTCGCTCCGCTGTCCTGCGTCGCCGCCGTGTCGCTGCCCCCCGCCACGCTCGCCGTCGCGCTCGAGCTCGCCGCCGTCTGAACGCTCGCCGTGAAGCTCACCGCCCCGCCCGCGTCGATGCTGCTCGAGGTCGTCGCCAACGCCGTGTCCGAGCCAATCGTCAGCGCCACCGACACCCCGATGCCCGTCGTGCCCGCCTCCGTGTTCCCCGTCGCCGTCGTGCTCACCGAGCCCGCATGCGTCGCGCTCGCGCTGAAGGCTCCCCCCAGCGTCAGCGTGCCCCCAGTGATCACCCCAAGCGTCGCCTCGGTGTCGTTCTCCGACACCGAGATCGCGATCACCGGCGTCACCGCCGTCTTGCTCGAGGCCGCACCACCGTCGGAGCTCGTCTCCATCGCGTTGCTCGAGTCCGCGCTCAAGCTCACGTCCCCGATCGACCCATCCAGCGTCACCCCAGTCGTCGAGCTCAGCGCCCCGATCGCCGCCGTCGTCGTCGTCTCACCAATGTTCAGCGCAATCGACGCACCAATGCCCAGCTTCGTCCCACCCGACTGCGCCGCCTTCGCATCCGCCGTGTTCGAAACGTAGTTCTGCGCCTGCAGATCCACCGCCCCGCCACCGCTCACCGTCACCGTCGCCCCGTCGGCGATCGTCGCCGCCGTCGCGTTGCTCAACCCAATGTTCAGCGCCAGCGACCCCGCTACCCCAGTGTCCCCTCCGCTCGCACCTGAGGTCGCGCTCGCCGCAAAGCCATCTACAGCCACCATGCTCTGATCGCTGCCGCTGCCGCCGGCACCCAACGTGACCAGCCCCGTGCTGCCTCCGGCCAGTGCGTCGGCGCGCGTGTCGTAGAGCTGGACCTTGCCGCCGCCCTGCGCGTTCACGTAATACGTGCTGCCGTCGGTGAGCCCACCAATGTCGGTGCCGCCCGCGCCGTGGTGGTAGACCACCGCGTCCCCGGTGACGAGGCTCTGCGCCGCCCCGCTTCCCAGGTCGAGCGTGTCGCCGCTCAGAACCCCGCTCGCGCTCGGATCGAAGGTGTAGGTGCGGGCATCCAGCGCCTGCAGCGTGACACCCTGGGCCTTGATGATGTCGTTGCCGATCGTCGCCTGGTTGGTCACCGTGGCCACGTTCACCGCCACCGCCGCGCCGATCCCCGTGCCCCCAGAGGCCGTCTGGCTGCCATCGGCCGTGGCGCTCGCATCGGTGCCGTTCGCCGAGGTGAGCGTCAGCGCGCCGCCGTTCGCAGTAATCGTCAACCCGTCGGGAATCGTCGCGCTCGCGCTCGTGGTCGCCACCGTCACGCCGACCGCGCCCGCCACCTGCACCTTCGCTCCGCCGGAGCCTTCGGCCGACGGCGCCTTGGCACCGTCCGTGCCCTTCGCCTTGGAGTCGACGTTGGTCGCCTCGCCGTCGGCGAAGCCCATCTGGTTGCCGACTTCGTTGTTCACGCCGCCCTGGTCGGTGCCGCTGTTCGGCGTCGCCGCCTCGTCCTTCCCGCCGGCCACGCTCGCCTTCGCGCTCGAGCTGTTGACCGAGATGGTGCTGGCGAGAAATGCGATCGCCCCCGCCGCGGTGATGTTGCGCGCCGTGGTCGCGATCGCGCTGTCGTTGGCGATAGTCAGCGCGACGGACACGCCGACGCCGGTCTTGCTCGCGTTGGTGTCGCCCTCGGCCGTGGTCTCGACCTTGCTGGCGAGCTGCGCCCGTGCGTTGAAGTCGCCCGAGAGATTCAACGCGGCGAGCGCGGCCGTGCCGAGCGTCGCCTGGGTGTTGTTGTCCGATACCGACAGGGCGATCACCGGCGTCACCGCCGTGGCCGCGCCCTGGCCGCCGCCCTTCGCGTCGGTCTGCATGGCGTGGGCCGAGGTGGCCGTGAGGGTCAGGCTGCCGGCGTTGCTCAGCCCGGCCGTGTCCTGCAGCTGCGCGAGCGTCGTGTTCTCGCCGATGTCGAGGGCCACCGAGGCTCCGACGCCGGCGGTGGCGTTGCTGCCGTCGACGGCGGCCTGCGCCGTGGCGCTGTTCGAAACGTCGCTTTGGGCCTGCAGCGTGACGTTGGCGCCGTTCACGTTCACCGCGGAGCCCGATTCGATATAGGCCTCGTCCTTGGTGAGCGCGATGTTGATCGCGAGCGCGCCGGCCACCCCGACGTTCGAAGCGCCGCCCGAGCCGGCGGTTGCCGCCGCGCTGAAGCTGCTCGGCGCGGGTGCGAGCGCCCCCACGTAGAGCGAGCTTGCCGTCACGCTCACGTTGCCTTCCAGATACGCGAGGTCGCCGAGATCCGCGTTGTCGATCGCGACCGCGACGCCGACACCGGTCGCCCCGCTGCCGGTGCCGCTTCCGTCCGCGACGGCGGATACGACGTCGGTGGACGAGGCATCGATGGACACGCTGCCGCTGGGCGCGCTCAGCGTGACGCCCGTAGTCGAATTCGAGGTGTCGCCCTGGACGTAGGCCGAGGTGGTGCCCGTGTCGCTGCTCACCGCCACCGCCCCGGCGAGCGAAACCGAGCCCTGGCTGGTAGACGCGTCATAGGTCGAAAGGGCGTTCGCGCTGCCGGTGCCGTCGCTCGAGGCGCCGCCCGGCGTGGAATCCGCCGTGGTGGTGATCGTGCGGCTGGAGGTCGCGCCCAGGCCGATCGTCGCCGCGCTGACGCTCGCGTCGCCGGTAATGGCCGCCGTCGTGTCGCCGCTGATCCCGGCCACCGCCACGGTGGCGCCCGATGCCCCCGTCGTATTGCCGTGGGCGTAGGTCGTGGCGCCGAGCGTGCTCGAGGCCGACAGCGTCGCGTTGCCGCCCGTGCCCGTGACGTCCAGCTGCGAGGTCCCGCTGACGCCGAGCGAAGCCCCGCTCGTGAAGGTCGTCACGGCACCCGCCGCGTCCCCCGACGCATCGGTCGGCGTTCCCGTAAGCGCGGCGGCCTCGGTGTCGATCGTGACGTTCGACGTGGCCGCGGCTTGCAGGCTGCTGCCCGCGGTGAGCGTGGAGCCGCCCTCGATCGTGATGCTCGGGTCGGCGCTGCCGGTCACCGCGGCGACGCTCAGGTTGTTGCTCTCGGCGGTCGCGGTGATCGTGCCGTCGATGCGCGCCTTGAGGTCGATGGTGGACGCGTTGAGCGTCGAGTCCTTGACGTCGAGCGACGCGCCGGAGTTGCTCACCGTCACGACCCCGGAAACGCCGAGGACGGAAAGCCCGTTCGCAGTCGCGGTGACCTCCGAGTGGGCGTCGAGCGTCAGCGCGCTGGTGGCGGTGAGGCTCGCGTGGTCGAGCGCGATTTCGGAGTTCTGGCTGTCCTGGAAGCCGACGCCGTCGACCGCCTGCTTCGGCTGGTTCGCGTAGGCGTCCAGGGTGATGTTCGCCGCATCCAGCGTCGCCGTCGAGGTGCCGTTGCCGGTCACCGCGATGCTCGAGTCCGATTGCAGCGTCAGGTCGCCGCTCAGGCTGGCGTTGGTGTCGGCGCCCACCAGGATGTCGGAGCTGCTCACGAGATCGAGCCCATAGCCGATCGCGTTGCCGTTGCCGGCGGTCGCGGTGCCTCCGAGGATCACCTGGTCGTTGTTGCCGGTCGGCGTGCCCCCGCTCAAGTTCGGGTCGAACGAATCAACACCGCCCTGGAAGTTGAGACTGAGCAGCGCATTGTTCGTGCCGCTGAACAGTCCGTTCAGCGCCGCAAACGTGCCGAGGTCGAGCGAGAGCGTGTCGCCGTAGTTGTCCGGGCTCGTCGGCGCGCTCGCGCGCGAGGTGTCGATGTTGACCGTGAGGTTGCCGCCGGAGATATCGCCCGCGGAGAGCGCGACGCTCCCTACCGAGCTGGTGCCGTTGTACAGGTTGAGCGCAAAACCGCTGCCGGAATTCACCGCCTTCATCGTGAACGACGTGGCGCCCGAGGTGACACCCATCGCTGCGTAGCTGATGTCGGCCGACAGCAGCAGCCTCGGCTCGAGCGGCTCGAGCACGTAGCTCTCGCGCGGGGCGGAAGCACCCGGCAGGAAGGCCGCCTCCGCGGCACGCCCCGCTCTGCTCCAGCGCGCGAAGGCCTCGCGCAGCAGCCCGCCGAGGACGGAGGGCTTCAGGGATTTGGCGGAAAGAATTTGCGAGAGCTTTCTCAAGGCAGGCTCCGTAGGCGGAACTCAGCGCCGGGCGCGGGGCGCGCGCACGCCGTGTGATTCGGAATCGAGATGGGATCGCGCGGGCAGCGCGCAGCGTCCGGTGCGAAGCGGTATCGGGCCGGGAATTCGCGCTGCCGCGCGGTCCCGTGTGCGCGTGCGCGCAACGCAAAATGCGCCGGTCGCAGTTCGCTGATTTTCCAGGAGCCGAGCACCGGCACCACGGTGTCGATGGGTCATGAGTCGCCTTCCCCCTCGGTTGCGACGTTTTTGTTGTTCTTGATCAACTTGCCGCAATTCGCTTCTTGTTCTTGATTAATATCCCGCGATTTTAAATCGCGATGCCTCCGAATCTGTGAATTTTTTCGCGCAGATTTCTTGCGGGCTCGCCAGCCCTCACAAATTTTTACAATGCTTTCATCGATGCTCGAATTGCTGGTTTCACGAAAACTTCATGGCGCTCGGCGGGCAAGGCTCAGGTCGGGCATGAGCATCTGCGTCAATCGAACTGATCGATTTGCGCTTTCCGCGACGAGAATTTTTCTGCGCAAGCTTCATGCAAGCACGCAGGACGACCTGCTGCACCCAGGGGGAATATTCATCGCAAGTTTCGCGCAAGCCTCAGGAGGGGCTCGCGCGAGCCGCATGGGCGGCGCCGACGACGAGCTCGGCACCCAGCCGCGCGGATCGCGTGTCGCCTCAGGCGCCGCGCAGGCGCGCCAGCTCGGCGCAGGCGCGCTCGATCACGCTCCCCCAGTCTCCGGCCGCAGGTTGCCGGAACAGCCGCGCCGTGGGATACCACGGGCTGTCCTCGCGCTGCGTCAGCCAGCGCCAGTCGGGCGCGAAGGGCAGCAGGATCCACACCGGCTTGCCGAGCGCTCCCGCGAGATGCGCGACCGCGGTGTCGACGCTGATCACCAGGTCGAGCGCGTCGATCAGCGCGGCGGTGTCGGCGAAGTCCTCCAGCTCCGCGGCGTAGGCCAGGATCCGCTCGCCCATCGGATCGAGCGTCGCCAGATCGGCGGCGGCGTCGCCCTTTTGCAGGCTGACGAACGTGCAGCCCGGCACGGCCAGCAGCGGCGCGAGCTGTTCGGCCGGGCAGGAGCGCTTGCGGTCGCGCCTGAATTTCGGGTTCCCCGCCCACGCCAGCCCGACCCTCGGGCGCGGGCCGCGCGCTGCGAGCCGCTCGCTCCAGGCGCGCACCTGGTCGCGCGCCGCGAAGGCATACGGAATCTGCGCCGGAATCGTTTCCAGCGCCGTGCCGCACGCGCGCGGCAGGCTCATGATGGGAATGTGGTAGTCGAAGCGCGGCTGCGGCGGATCCGTGCCGACGACTTCGTGCACGCCCGGCACGGTCCGGAACAGCGCACGCAGCGGCGGCAGGCTGGCGACGATCACGCGCGCCCCGCGCGCGGCAAGGAGCGGCGCGTAACGGATCATCTGGATCGCATCGCCCAGCCCCTGCTCCGGGTGCACGAGGAGCGTCTTGCCGGCCAGATCGTCCTGGCCCAGCCAGAGCGGCTGATCGGCGGCGTGCCTGGGAAGCTTCAGGGTGTTGTTCTGCCAGCGCCACTCGTACCCGGCCCAGCCGCGTTCGCAGTCCCCGAGCGTCAGGCGCGCGAGGCTCGCGTTCCACTGCGCCTCGGGGTCGTCCGCCTGGAAGGCGAGCACCCGCTCGTAGCTCTCCAGCGCTTCTTCGAGGCGGCCCAGCTCGCGCAGCGCATTGCCGCGGTTGTTGAGCGCCTCGGGGTAGTGCGGGCGCAAGGCGAGCGCCCGGTCGAAGCTCGCCACCGCCTCCTGGTTCCGGTCGAGCGCATGCAGCGTGTTGCCGCGCACGCAGTGCGCTTCCGCCGATTCGGGCGGTACGGCGAGCACTTCGTCGAACACCTGCACCGCGTCGGCGTGCCGATTGAGCGTCTCCAGCGCCCTGCCGCGGTTGTAGAGCGCCTCCACGTAGCCTGGACGGATCGCGAGCGCCTGGCGGTAGCTCGCCAGGGCTTCGTCGGGGCGGTTGAGGGCGTACAACGCGTTGCCGCGAAAGTTGAGCGTCTCGGGATGCCGCGGGCGCAGTGCGAGCGCCTTGTCGTAGCTGGCAAGCGCTTCCTCGTACCGCTTGAGGTGCTCGAGCGCGTGGCCGCGGCCGTTGAGCGCCTCGACCGCGTCCGGCCGCACCGCGAGCGCGCGCTCGAAGCACTCGAGCGCCTCGTTGTGGCGATGCAGCGCGCCTGTCACCCGGCCCCGATGCAGCAGCGCCTCGTAGCGCAGCGGATCGATCGCCAGCGCGCGCTCGAGGCGTGCCAGGGCTTCGTCGTGCTGTCCGCGGCGGAACTCGACCAGCGCCAGCAGCACCAGCGCGTCGACCTGCTCCGGATCGGCCTCCAGCTGCTCGCGCAGCAGGCGCTCGGCCTCGCCGCGCTCGCCTTCCTGCAGCTTCGCCAGCGCCAGGCGCAGCCCCGCCGGCATGAGCAGCATGCGCGCCGTGAAGTCGCGCTGCCAGCGCGCTTCCGAATCCTCCGGCTCGATGCTGAGCGCCTCGTCGTAGCTCGCCAGCGCCTCCTGGTGCCGGCCCAGCATTTCCAGCGCGTGGCCGCGCGCGTTCAGCGTCTGCGCGTGGCCCGGACGGATCCCGAGCGCCTGGTCGTAGCAGGCGAGCGCCTCGTCGTGGCGCCCGAGCGCGTGCAGAACGTTGCCGCGGTTGTACAGCGTCTCGCTCGATGCGGGCCGGATCGCCAGCGCGCGCTCGAAGTCGGCCAGCGCTTCGCGGTGCCGGCCCAGGGCGTACAGGCTGTTGCCGCGGTTGTTGAGTGCCTCCGGATAGCCGGGCCGGATGGCGATGGCGCGATCGAAGCTCGCCAGCGCCTCCTCGTGCCGCCCGAGCGACTGCAGCGCGTTGCCGCGGTTATTGAGGGTCTCGGGATGGTCCGGCCGCAAGGTGAGCGCCTTGCCGTAGTTGGCGAGCGCCTCGGCCTGGCGTCCGAGCGATTGCAGCGCATTGCCGCGGTTGTTGAGCGCCTCCGCGAACCCCGGTCTCGCGGCGAGCGCGCGATCGAAGCTCTGCAGCGCCTCCGTGTGGCGCCCCAGCTCGCGCAAGGCGACGCCGCGGTTGTTGAGCGCCTCGGCATCCTGCGGCTGGATGGCGAGCGCGTGCTCGTAGGTGTCGAGCGCTGGCGCGTGGCGCCCGAGCGACTGCAGCAGGTTGCCAAGGTTGTACCAGGCGTCGGCCGAGTCCGGCCGCACCGCGAGCGCGGCTTCGTAGCACGCGACCGCCTCCTCGGCCCGCCCGAGAGCGCGCAGCACCAGGCCGCGCTGCTGCAGCGCGTCGAAGGAGCGCGGCTCGACCGCCAGCGCGCGCTGCAGCAGGTCGAGCGCGTTGGCGAACCTGGAGCGCTGGTATTCGACGACGCTGTACAGCAAAAGCGCATCGAGGCGCTGCGGCGCCACCTCCAGCACCGCCGCGCACAGGCGTTCGGCGCCCGCCAGATCGCCCGCGCGCTGCAAGGCCGCGGCGCGCGCGAGCGCCTCGGGCAGCGGCAGCCTGAGCGCGTCCCGGTCAGGCGGCGCGGGCACCGCGGTTCGCTTCTGCGGCGGATGGTCCATCGGCATGGTCCGGGCTGGGGGAATTATCGCCTCGAGCGCGGTGGCCCCGCCAAGGCCCGTGCCGCGTGCCGGACCCGGCCCTCAGCCGGGCGTCGTCAGCGGCGCGCGGCCGGGCCCGCCCGGTGCCTGAAGCTGCGGGAATTCCACGCGGCAGCGCACTCCTCCGGGGATACTCGCGTCCGGGTTGGGCAGCTCGAGGCGCACGCCGAAAGTCCCGCTCGCGGCGTCGAAGACGCGGTCGATGACCGTGATCTTCGCGCCGTGCCGCCCTGCCAGCCCTTCCGGTGAGACCTCGCCGCTCATTCCCTGGCGCAGCTTGCCGAAGTACTCGCCCGGAAGCACGACCTCGACGCGCAGCGGATTGATCTGCGCGATCTTGAGGATCGGCTTGCTGTCGGTGCCGCCTTGCGCCAGGTCCCCCGGGTTGAGGATGCGGTCCATGACGACGCCGTCGAACGGGCTGTGCAGGCTGCGCAGGTTGAGCAGGTCGAGCGCATGCTGGTATTCGAGGCGCGCCAGTTCCCGGTTCTCGCGCGCGTCCTGCAGCTCGGACTCCGCGACGCGCAGCTCGGCTTGCGCGTCGTCGCGCGCCTGCGCGGCGACGAAATGCTGCTTCTGCAGCTCGCGCGCCCGGTTGAGCTTCTTCGAGGCGTACTCGACCCGCTCCCTGGCCGCCGCCAGCCGGCCCTGCATCTGCGAGCGGTACTTCGCGCCGGCCACCGCCGAGCGCTCGGCGCTGGACTCCAGCTCGACCAGGACCTGGCCCGCCTTCAAGGAGTCGCCGCGCTGCACGTAGACCTTCCTGATCAGCCCCTCGGTGGGGCTGCGGATCTCGACCATCTGGACGGGCTGGATCAGGCACTCGAACGATCGCGCGAATCCGGCCGCCGGCATCGCCAGCAGCGCCGCCGCAAAGATCCCGCACGCACCCGCCTTGCGCATCACTGCTTGCTTCACTCGCCTCTCCCGGAAAAGGCCAGCGTCTGCTCCAGGCGCCGGTCCTGCTTGAGATTCTGAACCCTGATGTGCACGCCGCGCCGCTCGGCGGCGAACTGCGCGAGCGCGCGCAATGAGCCGTATATCGCCGCGTGCGGCTCGCGCCCGCTCTGCGCCAGGCGCCGCACCAGGCGCGTCGCGCCCGCGGCGTATACGGCGAAGATCTCGTCCTGCAGGGACACGATGACCTCGCAGCTGCCCGGGTCCCCCTGGCGGCCGCAGCGCCCGAACAGCTGCCGGTCGATGCGCCGCGACTCGTGATACTCGGTGAGGATCACGTGCAGGCCGCCGCGCTCGGCGACGCCGGTGTCCAGGCGGATGTCGGTGCCGCGCCCCGCCATGTTGGTCGCCACCGTCACGCGCCCGGCCTGCCCGGCCAGCGCCACGATCTCGGCCTCCTCCTGATCCTGCTTGGCGTTGAGCAGCGCGTGCTCGATACCGGATTGCGCGAGAACGGCGCTCAGCTCCTCGGAGGCGCGCACCGAGCGCGTGCCGATCAGCACCGGTCGCCCGCCCGTGACCGCCTCGCGCTGCACCGCCTCTGCGACCGCACGCCACTTTTCCGCCAGCGTCGCGCACACCGCGACGCCGCCGTGGCGGCGCTGCGAGGGCCGGTGCAGGGGGATGCGCACGACGTCGAGCCCGTAGACCGACTTGATCTCGCGCGCGACCTCGCGCGCGGTGCCCGTCATTCCCGCCAGCCGCAGGTAGCGGCGGAACAGGCGCTGGTAGGTCAGGCGCGCGAGCGTCTCGCGCCGCTCGCTGAGCTCGCACCCCTCCTTGGCTTCGATCAGCTGATGCAGGCCGCGCTCCCAGGAGCGATCGGCCATCACCCGGCCGGTCGATTCGTCGACGATCTGCACCTTGCCGTCGCTCACCACGTAATGCTCGTCGCGCCGGAACAGGATCAGCGCGCTCAGCGCCTGGGTCACCAGCTCTTCGCGCGCGCGCGCCGACGTCCAGACGCCCTCCGCCCCGGCCGCGTGCGCCGCCAGCCTGCTCTTGCCGGAGGGCGTCAGAGTGACGCTGCGCTCGGCCAGGTCGATGCTGAAGTCCTGCCCCGCGACCAGCCTGGCGGCGAGCTCGAGCGCCTCCTTGCACTGCAGCTTCTCCTCGGCCGCCGGCGTCGACGCGGACAGGATCAGCGGCGTGCGCGCCTCGTCGACGAACACGCTGTCGGCCTCGTCGACGATGCCGAAGTACAGTCCGCGCAGCACCAGCTCTCCGTCACGCCGCGCGCCGCCGCGCAGCCTCTCCAGCGCGAGGTGCAGCTGGCTGCTGCGGCGGCCGAGCGCAACCCGGTCGCGCAGGTAATCGAAGGCGAGCTCCTTGTTGGTGCAATAGGTCACGGACCGCGCGTAGGCCTCGCGCCGCTCCGGCCTGGGCATGCCCTGCGTCACCACGCCGACGCTCAAGCCGAGATAGCGATACAGCGGCCCCATCTCCTCGGCGTCGCGCGCGGCGAGATAGTCGTTGACGGTGATCACGTGCACCGGATAGCCGGCGAGCGCGACCGTGCACGCGGGCAGCGTGGCGACGAGGGTCTTGCCCTCGCCGGTCTCCATCTCGACCAGCTTGCCCTGCAGCAGTGCCCAGCCCCCCTGCAGTTGCGCATCGTAATGCCGCATGCCGAGCGAGCGCGCGGCGGCCTCGCGCACCAGCGCGAAGCAATGCGCGACGCGCTCCGGTGAAAACCCGTCGCGCCGCAGGTCCGCGCGCATCGCCCCGGCGCGCGCGCGCAGATCGGCGTCGGTGGCCTCGCGCAAGGGCTGCTCGTGAGCGCGGGCAAGCTCTACGATGCGCGCCAGCGCGCGCGCGGGGTCTCGCAGGCGGTCGCGCAGCGGACGCACCGCGGTCGCGAGCAGGAACTCGGCCGCGCGATCGTGCCACCCGCCCTGGTCCTCCGAGCGCTCGGCGTACGGCCGGCCCGCGGCCAGCTCGGCCGATTCGACGAGGATCGAGACTCTAGACACCGAAGCGCGACAGGAAAAGCAGCCGCACGCTGCGATACCACCTGCTCGCCAGCGGCTCCGGCCTGTGGTCGAAGCGCACGAACACGCGATCGCCGTACAGCCCGACCCGTGGAACGCGTTGCAGCGCGACGTCGAACTGGAACATGCGCTCGAGCGCCTTGGGGCCCTTCGTGTCGCGCGGATCGGTCGCGATCTCGCCGCCGCCTTCGACCGCGAGCGCCGGGCTCGGAAGGTACTGCTCGCCCGCGGGCACTTGGCGCACGATGCGCCCGTCGGCGACCTCGCCGGGACGATCCACGAAGCGCACCCTGATGCGGTCCGTGGCGAGGCGCACCTGATCGATCGCATCCTGCGGCACCACGACCCGCGCCAGCGGCGGAGTCTTGCCGATGACGTAGCCGAGCAGCTCCCCCTTGCGGAAGTAACGCCCCGGCAGATCCGCTGCCTGCGGCACGACGAACACCCCGTCGGTACGCGCGCGCACGATCAGGTCGGCGGCGCGCTGGCGCGCCACCGCCAGCGCCGCGCGCTGGCTGTCGAGCTGCGCGTGCACGACTTGCGCCTTGGCCGGGTCGTCGACGAACTGGACGTTGTATTCCACCTGCAGCTGCGCCACCTTGGCCTCGGCCATGCGCACCTGCGCATCGATCGCCGGGTCGTAGCACCTGACCAGCGCCTCGCCATCGACGACGCGCGTGCCCGGACGGACTGCGAACCCGCCGAGAAAGCCGTTGGCGCCGGCGCGCACCATGGCCTTGTCCGAGAGCCACACCACGCCTTCGGCCTGGGAGTGATACGGCAGCGGGACCGCGAGCACGAAGGCGAGCAGCCCGGCCACCGCTCCCGCCGCCGTGCCGACCGCCCGGCGCCGGCGCCGGCGCAGCCGCGGGTTGGCGGTCAGATGCCGCACGCCGCGCACGATCGGCAGCACCGCCATGGCCACCAGCGCCCAGCCCGCCAGCAGCACCCCGATGATGAAAAAACGTCCCGCGATGAACAGCGCGATCACCACCGTCACCAGCACCCGGTAGATCGACGACGCGATTCCGTAGACCACGAACCAGGCCTTCTCCGAGCGCGAGGCCTGCGGCGGCTCGGCGTCGTCCACCCCGAGCAGGTAGCGCTCGAGCAGATAGCCCCAGTAGCGCAGCGAGCGCAGCGCCAGGTTGGGCATCTCGATCAGGTCCGCCAGGATGTAATAGGCGTCGTAGCGCAGCAGCGGGTTGCCGTTGAACACGAGCGTCGAGACGCTCGCGATCAGCATCACGTTGAACAGCACCGCGCGTGCCGTTCCGGGCTCGATCATCAGCCACAGATAGAAGGCGAGCGCGGCCAGGAACAGCTCCACCCCCATGCCCGCCGCGCCGACCATCGCGCGCCGGTACTTGGAACGGAACGTCGTCGCGGCGGAGGCCTCCACGTAGGGCACCGGCAGCAGCACCAGCAGGATGACCCCCATGTCGTGCACCTCGCCGCCGCCCGCCTTGGTCGCCGTGGCGTGACCCAGCTCGTGGAACGCCTTGATTATGGGAAACACCAGGTACAGCACCAGCAGGTTGTTCAGCGCCAGCACGCGGTCGGAGAAATCGTTCGTCAGCTCCGGCCAGTGCAGCGGCACGAGAGCGACCGCCGGCAGCACCACCAGCAGCCACAGCAGCGCCCCCCAGCGGCTCCAGATCAGCTCGATCGGCCGGCGCGCGCGGTTCAGCCACGCCTCCGGGTCCCACAGCGGGATGCGCAAGGCCATCGGGTTCGCGTACGAGCGGCGCGCCCGCGCCTTGCCCTCGCGCTCGCCGCGCTCGAACAGCTCGGCGACATCGGGCGTGACGTCGCTTTGCAGCAGGTCGGCCGCGTGCAGCTGTCCCAGCAGCCCGATCAGCTCGTCCTGGGTCGGCGCGGCCTCCCCCAGCCGCCGGTTGGCCAGCTCCCAGAGCTGCCCGACGCTGCGCCGCCCGTCCATCGCTGCGATGATCAGGCGCGCCCCCGGCGTGAAGCGGTGCACGCGACCCGAGGCCGGGTCCTGCAGCAGGTACCACAGCTCGCCGCGGTAGCGGTGCCGGTACATGCGCGCGTGCGAGCGCAGCCGCGGCTTGAGCCCGGCCACGCGGTACCACGAATCGCTCAGCAGCGATTCCGCCATCGGCGGGCCCTACGCCGGCCTCACAGCCACTTCCAGGCCCACAGGCGCAGCCAGTCGACCAGGCTGTGGGTCCAGATCCAGATCAGCTTGCGCGGCCCGATATCGATCTTGCCCACCCCTTCCATGCCGGGGCGCAGCCGCCTGGACGGACTGTCCAGCTGCGCCTCGACGCGGAAGTAATTGCGGCCGTCCTTCGCGGTCGAGACCGGCGTGATCTGCTTGACGGCGAAGTGCATGAGGTGGCTCGGGATGCCCGACAGGGCGAGCTCGCCCGCCTGGCCGACCCGCACGTCGGCGACGTCGCGCTCGTCGACCTCGAGGATCACCCGGTAGGCGTTCAGCGGCGCGATCTGAAACAGCACCTTGCCCTGCTCGACCGGCGTACCCAGCAGCTGGCTGAGATCTCCCGAAACCACCACCCCGTCGAACGGCGCCACCAGCGTCGCCCGCTCGAGTCTGTCGCGGATCAGCGCGAGCTGCGCTTCGGCCTGCTCGATCTGCGCCGCGATCACCGCCATCGTGGCCCGGTCCTGCGCGGCGAGGGCCTGGCGGTGCTTGCGCAGCAGCTGCTCGCGCTCGGACTCGAGCCGGGTCTGCTCGAGCCTCAGATCCCTGTCGTCCAGGCGGCACAGCACCTGGCCCTTCTTGACGGTGTCGCCGGCGCGCACCATGCTTTGCGCGATGTAGCCGTCGAACGGCGCCACCGCGGCACGCTGCACCGACCCCTCGATCACCGTCTTGGCCGAAACCCGGTAATCCCCGCTCACCACGCTGAACAGGAGCAGCACGGCCGCGGCCAGCAGCGCGAGCAGCTTGACGCCGGGGTGCCGCGGGCCGAACAGGGCCTGCGCGCCGGCACCCGCGGCTTCGCGCAGCCGCTGCCATTCGCCGCGCTCGTTTTCGCGCTTCAGCGCGAGGATCGGCCCGAGCAGCAGGCCCGCGGTCCTGGACAGCTCGAGCTCCTCGGCATCGAACGGCTCGCCGTGGGTGCGCTCCAGGGTCAGCACCCCGATCGCGTGCCCCTCCTGCAGCAACGGCACCGAGCACGCCGCGACGTCCTTGAACTCGCGCGCCAGCTCGCCATGCGCGATCGCCCCGAGCTCGTCCTCGTCGCGCCCGGGATACACGATCGCGCCGTCCAGATCGAGCGCCTCGTCCATGGCCTCGCCGATGAGCCGCACCAGGTTGGTCTTCGGATCGAAGCTCGCGGTGTGCGAGATCGCCAGCACCTCGATGCTTCCCGAGCGCTCGAAGCCGATGCTCACGCGGTCGCACCGCAGCCGCCCCGCCAGCTCGTTGGCGACCGACAGGGCGGAGGAAGCGAAGCGGCGCTCCTGCACCGCCGTGGCCACGAGATCGCTGGCGAGGCCGAGGCGGGCGAGGCGTGTGTCGCTCTCCTTCAGCTCCTGCTGCCGGAACTGGTCGACCAGCCACGCGCTCGCCCAGTGCAGCAGCCGCAGGGCGCGCTGCAGCGCCTGCTCGGGCCCGGGCGCGAGGTCGAGCACGACCGCGCCGTGCAGCACGCCGGAGACCTCGATCGGATAGCCGACCTGGGCCGGCTGATCGCGCCCCGGCGCGGAGACGCCGTCCGGCCCGACGACGATCCCGCGCCGCTCCTTGAGGGCGCGCTCGGCCGCCGCGCTGAGGTACTGCATGTTGCGCGCCGGATCCGGCCACACCGCCGCCGCGGTGTAGGCGCCCTGGGCATCCGGGCCGAGCAGCAGCAGCGCCCCCGCCACGCGCTCGATCTGCGTGCAAAGGATCGCCAGCCAGCTGGTGCAGAACTCGGCGGCGTCGCGGGCCGAGGAAAAGCGCGCCCAGGCGGCCGCTTCGGCGCGCGCGTGGTCCTCGGCTACCAGGGAATAGATCGGCGCAGGGCCTGCCATGGGGCTCGTCGTTCAAGCGCTCGCGCGAAGTATGCCTGCGAGGCCGGATTTTAGGCTACCGCCCGCCGGAACGACGCGCCGGCGCACGCAAATTTCGGCAGGGGCGCGCGATGCCGCGGCCTTCAATCCGCCGCGGCGCGCTTGGCGCCCTTGCCGCCTGCTCGGGGCCGCTCCGGCTCATCCGCCCTGGCCGGCGCCGCCGCCTCGGGCTTGCTCCCGGGGGCAGCCGCCAGGCGCTCCCGCAGGCCGTCGAAGTTGCGCATCGAATGCAAGTGCAGGTACAGCAGCTCCAACTCATCCGACTTCGCCAGCTCCGCCAGCTTGTCCCCCGCCAGCGCCTTGAGCTTGCCGCGGTTCACCGCCCAGAAGCCGCCCAGCGAGAGCCGCTCCCCGCTTGCCATCGATACCTGCGCCTGCATGGGCTCGAGCAGGTCGAGCTCCTTCACCTTCCTGCAGAAGGCCTGGGTGCGAAGAAACTGGGCCTGGTACTCCTGCAGGAACTTCAGCACGTTGTCGACGTACGGCGTGGGCTTGGCGTCCGTGCCGAACAGGCGCTGGCCGCGCCCTTCCCGGTTGAACCCCGGAAAGGCCTCGTCCACGCACAGCATGAACGTCTTGCCGTCGTCGGCCGTCGAAAACACGAACGGGTAGCGCCGGACGAACGCCGGAACGTATTTCGCCTGCCACGCCCCCTCCGCCGACAGGTACAGGTTCTCGTTGCCGCGCACCCCCAGGATCACCGCCGGCATCAGCGCCCCTTCGGCGCCGGCAAAAACGATGGCGTACTCAACCGCCGCCCGCGGAAACTCCACCGCCATCAACGGCACCGAGTTCACGTTGCGCGCAAATGCGTAATCGCGCCCGGCCTCCACCGAGCAGTCCCCGTGCCTGCCGCTCGAGACGGGTACTGCCGTTTCGTAGATCAGTAACTGCGTGGCCATCGCCGTATGCTCTCCTATTTCCCTGCAATATACCGCGCCCGGTCAGAACCTGCCTAATGCGGGCGCGATCTCGCTGCTCGCGTCGACCTGCACCCGGATGCCGACGTTCGGATTGCGCTGCGCCTGCGTGTGGTTGACGTGGTTCAGAAAATCCCCCAGCCAACCGGACGCCGCATTCTCCGCTGCGAGCTGCTTGCGCCGCTCTGACGCATCGAAGAAGGAACCGCTCCAGTCGATCGCCGGGACATTGTCGTCCGCGCCAGCCGAATGCGACGAGCCGCCCGCCCTCCATTCCAGCGGCGTGATCAGCGAGTCGCCGTAGAACGGCGTCCGGGCCACCAGACCCGGCTGCACGGTGTCGCCGCTCCGTGTTCCCGCCGCCAATACGCCCAGGTCGGGCACGGGCAGCGTTCGCACGCCCGCCTGCAGCACCTGGCCGGTCACGTCCAGACCATGATCCTCCGGGAAGCCCATTGCGTTGCCCATCTCGTGCAGCACCGTCGAGAGCAGGTCCATGCGCCCGTAAGCGGGGCTGCCCGGCGCCGCGCCGAGCGCGCCGCCTCCCAGGGGCAGCGCGTACTCGCTGTTGCCCTGCGGCGTGGAATCGACGAACCAGCCCCACTCCGCCGCGTTGGCGTCGATGAGGATGGTGTCGCCCGTCGTCTCGCCTAGCGCGTCATCGGGCAGGTTGCCCACCTCGACGTTGATCGAGCCGAGCGCCGCCAGATGCGCATCGCCCGAGCCGAGCGCCTGCGTCCACAGCAGCTTCGCCTCTGCGACGATCGGCGCGAGCTCGTTGTCGGTGAGCAGCGGTACGCCCGCGCCGTCGGTCGGCGCCGGCCCGGCGGCGAACTGCCAGATCGGCAGCGTTCCCGCCGACACGCGCACGTCGCGCGCACCGTGCGAGTTGCCCGCCTGCGGATCGCGCGGCCCGCCGGTCTGGTCCTTCCAGGCAGAGTCGCCCTGCACCACCATGCCGAGCTCGCCGAAGGGCTCGCCGTTGCGCGCGCCATCGCCGCCGTGCTGCGCGGCCAGGGTCTGGTCGGCGCCGTCGCTCTTCGAGAGCTGCAGCAGGAAAGCCTTCGTCTGCGGCTGCGGCGCGCGGTTGACCGATTCCGCACCGAAGGGCGAGAACGGCACCAGGAAGCTGTTGAATTCGCCCACCCAGTCGACCAGCCGGTCGCCGCCGGTGTTGGCGATCAGCACGTCGCGGCCCGCCCCGCCGTAGGCGAGATCCTCGTAGGACGGATTGGTGTCGGGGCTGTTGTTCAGCCCGCCGGCCGTGTCGAGCTTGTCGTCGGCGTTGAGCAGGTCATCGCCCCAACCGCCGAACATCTGGTCGCGACCGGTGCCGCCCACCGCCCAGTCGTTGCCGAGATCGGCGAAGATCCGGTCGTCGCCGTCGGTCGGCACGGCCGCATACGCAGTGCCCGCTGCCCAATGTGCGTCGAGCGGCCCCTGCGTCGCGTCGAAGTTGAGGATCCAGTCGAATCCGGCTCCTGTCTTCGACAGCGTGCCGGTCGGCGTGAGCAGGATCTTGCGCAGCGGATCGGCGGCGTCGTAGAGCGCGAACTTGGTGCTCGCCGGGTTGTAGCCGAGCGGGTTGCCCGGGTTGTACGGATGGTTGAAATCGCTCTCGGCGATCGTGCCGATCAGATTGCCGTTCGCGTCGTAGTTGGTGACGTACGACACCGCGAGCGCCTCGGCGCCCGAGATCGCATCGTCGCCCGCGCCGCCGTGGATCGAGTCGTTGCCCAGGCCGCCGTAGATGATGTCGTTCGCATGCAGCGGACGGAACAGCACGTTCGGCGCCGCGTGGTTCGGATCGAGGTTGTCCGGCGTCAGGTCCGCCGTGTAGGTCAGCATGCCGTCGACGTTGATCGTCGCCACCAGTGCGTCGTTCGGATTGCTGATCAGCTGGTTGATCGCCGAGGCCGGGATCGCCGCGATGCCGTACAGGGGCTCGCCGTACGCCGTGCTGTTGCGGCTCGCGAAGATCAGCCCGTCGTCGCCCAGGATGCCGTCGTCGCCGGCGCCGCCCGAGATCCAGTCCGCACCGTAGCCGCCCACGATCGAGTCGTTCTGTCCGTCGCCGTAGATGACGTCGTTGCCGACCGTGCCGAAGATGAAGTCGTCGCCGGCTTCGCCGTGGATCTCGTCGGCGGCGCCGATGTCGGTCGCAGCCCCCGTCGCGTCGTAGTCCGCGCCGCCCGGCGTGTAGTCAAGCATCTGCGCCGCGCGCACGACGATCTTCGCCGTCGGGTCGTAGTTGTCGTAGTTGAAGCTCAGATAGTGCCCGCCTCCTGTGCCGCCGGTGCCGACGATGCGGAAGATGTTGCCGTTGTCGCCCAGGATCATGTCGGAATCCTTGGCATGGCCCTGGCTCGACGTGTCGCCCGCGTCGTTGATGCCGATCGCGGTGCCGGAACCGCCGAAGATCATGTCCGAGCCATCCGGACGCACGGACGGCGTCGCGAGGCTGAACAGGCTCGAGCTTCCGCCGATGATGTCGTCCTGGCCCTGATTGCCGAAGATCGTGTCGTTGCCGCCGCCGCCTTCGATGTAGTCGCTGCCGTCGGTGGCCGCGTCGAACGAGGAGTTGATCTGCAGCGCATTCGACGCGTCGCGGTAGGCGTACACCCGCTGTGCACCGGTCAGCGAGACGTCGATCGAGCCGTCGCCCTGGACCACGTCGTTGCCGAGCTGGCCGAATACCTGGTCGTCGCCTCCGCCGCCCGCGATGTAGTCGTTGCCGAAGTAGCCGGCCGCGGTGTTGGCGGCCACGTCGAGCTGCGTGATGCGGAAATCGGACCACGACGCCGGACCATTCGGGTCCTGCTGCCAGGTGCCGTTCACCAGGACCTGGCCGGCCGTCGCGATGTCGGTGCCGTAGATCTGCGTACCGGTCAGCGCGCGGAAGCGCGGGTTGGTCATACTCCCGTACGTGGTCGTGCGGTCCAGCTGGACGTTGTCGCCGAAGATCAGGTCCTTGCCCATTCCTCCGTCGATGGCGTCGTTGCCCGCGCCGCCGGTCAGCACGTCGTCGCCGCCGTCGCCGTAGATCACGTCGTCGCTACCGACGTTGTCGCTGGTCGTGGTCGCGAACGTGACGGTGCCGGCTGGCGCCACGGCACCGACTGAGAACAGCGCGTAGCCGTTGTCGCCCAGGGCGAGGTCGTTGTCGTCGCCGCCGCGGATGATGTCCGCGCCGAAGCCGCCGAGCAGGACGTCGCTGCCGGCATCGCCATTCAGGAAGTCATCGCCGCCGGCGGCCGGGAATACCGTCTCGGCCCGCGTGACCGATCCGGTGGTGAGGATGCGGTTGGTGCCGGGAACCTGGCTGATGATCCCGTGGTCGCCGATGACGATGTCGCTGCCATCGCCGCCAAATATCGTGTCGTTGCCCACCGCGAGCGCGTCGTGCGTAGCCGCGTAATCGGTCCCCTCCGGCGCGTTGACGACAGTGAGGATCTGCGTGGACAGGCTCAGCCGCGTCGACAGGTCGACGTTGAAGCCGTCGTCGCCGTAGATGTGGTCGTCGCCGCCGTTGCCGCGGATCGTGTCGTTGCCCGAGCCACCGGCGAGGTGATCGCCGGCCGCGCCGCCGTAGATCGTGTCGTCGCCGGCGCCGCCGTAGATCGCCACCGATTGCGTCGCCGCGCTGGCATCGATGAAGTCGTTGCCCGATTGGGCGAAGGCGCGCGCATGACCGGTCAGATCGAGCGTGGTCGAATCGTAGAACGAGCCGTCCTGGCTGGTGTCGCCGAAGACGACCAGCGGCGCGGCCGGGCCACCGCCGCCGTCGACCACGATGTGATCGTCGCCGCCGCCGCCCTGCACCGCGGTGATCGAGTCCGCGATCGTGTTGTCGACGCTGAACACGTCGTTGCCCGATCCGAGCATCACGTCCACGACTTCGACGCCGTGGTAGGTGACGCCGCCGTCGAACGTCCGGTAGTCCGGGTTCAGCGGCGTGCCGAAATTGAGGGACAGATTGCTTCCCATGCCGAGGCCCGAGACGTTGCCGAACTCGCCAAGGGTGATGTCGCCCACTCCGACTTCGTACTCGGCCGCAAGCCCGTCGGCGTGCGCGGCATTGCCGAGCCTGCCGACGTCGTTCGCGACGCTGCCGTCGTTGAAGACGTTCAGGGTGTCGGTCTGCACGCTTTCGTCGACGCTCACGCTCAGCACGGGCAGCGCCACGTCGGTCTCGGTCGGCAGCATCAGCGCTGGCTTGATGCTGCGGTCCTTGGCCGGAATCGAGCTGCCCTCGATGATGAGCGGACCCTGCACGAGGGAGGTCGTGTGCGGCTGCGCCGGGAATGACTGGACCGGCTGGGTTCCCTCGTCGAGGCTGGCATCGGGGTTGACCGAAACGCGCACCGTGAATGGAACGCTCCAGTTGGTCTGATCGAAAGTCACCGTCGGCGTGCCGTCGGACGCGAGCGCGAATCGCCCGGGCAGCAGGCCGGACGGATCCGCGTCGGCGAGGGTCTTGCCGTCGGTCAGGATGCTCACCGTCACCGGCGCGGTGGGCGCCTTGGTGAGCTGGATCGTGTACGTGTCGGGATTGCCGTCGGACACCAGCGTCGAGCCGTTGCTCTGGACCACCAGCAGGCCGCCCGCGTCGTTGTCGCGGACGTCGACTTTCACTTCCGCCTGGTCGAGCACATGGCTGTAGACGCCGCTCGCGCTCGAGCTCGTCACCTGGTGGAAGACGTTGCTCTGCACCGGGTTTTCGATCACGCCGTCGTCCACCGCAATGACGCTCACCACGAACGGATCGCTCCAGTTCGAAGCGTCGAAGCTGATCGTGCCGGTGGAAGCGTCGAACCGGCTCGCCTGCAGCGGATCGCCCGCCGAGAGAGTGACCTGGCTCGGATCGCCGTTCAGCTTGATGTATACCGTCTCGCCGGCATCGGGCGCCTTGGTGAGCGCGACCGTGTAGGAGTCGCTCGCCCCGCCCTCCACCACGCGCGTGCCGTTGTCGCTCTGCTCGATGAGCAGCTCCGGCTTGTCGTCGTCGATGGTCTTCACCTCGACGTTGGAGATGTTGATTCCGTTCAGCTGGGGATCGCTGCTCTGGATCGAGTGGCTGACGATGATCGTCTGAGCACCCTCGGCGACGTCGTCGTGGTCGGCGCGCACGTAGATCGTCTGCGTGCGGGCCCACTCCGTGGCGCTGCCCGCGCCCGCCGCGGCGTCGAACGTCAGCACGAGAGACTGCGAGTAGTGAACGCCGTCGGTCGATACTTCGACCGACTTGCCGCCCAGGGCCGCGTACTTGGAAGGATCGAGCACCGCCGCCACCGTAAGGAAGGCGATGGTGTCCGCCTGCGCCGGCGCAATCGCCAGGCGTAGCGAATAGGTATCGACGCTGCTTGCGCCGCTGCCGTCCTCGACGACGGTCGTGCTGCCGCCGCTTTGAGTCACGACGACCGCGCCGCTCTGCTGGTCGGCGACGTTGAGCTGAACGCCCTCGGCGAAAATGCCGTTGTAGGCGGGATCGGTACTCACCAGGCTGTGGTTGATGAACCCGCTGTGGCCCTCGACCGACTTGGCGATGATCGGCGTCATGACGTCGCCGCCGACGTCGAACGTGTCGCTTCCCAGCCCGCCGATCAGCGTGGTGACGAGGTCGGGGCTGGTGCTGAGCACGTAGAAGTGGTCGTTGCCCTCCATGCCGTCGACTTCGAGCTTCTCGACGTTGCTGAAGCTGACGTTCAGCCCGGCGCCCTGCACTCCGTCCTTGGTGACGACGAAGCTGTCGTCGGCCTCGGTGCCGATCACCACCACCGTGTCGACGCCCGCGCCGCCGTCGATGCTCACTGGCGCGTTGATGTTGTACTCGACATGGTCGTCGCCCAGCCCGCCGTTCACCAGCGTGTCGCTCGTCGCCAGCGTGTCGGTGGTCTTGATGAGGAACGCGCGCACGACGAACTCGTCGTTGCCGTCCTCGCCGAAGAGCTTGAGCGGCGCCTTGTTGCTGTAGACCGTGAACGTATCGTTGTCGTCGCCGCCGTAGGCGGTCGTCGAATAGCTGACGCCGCGGCTCAGGAAGCCGACGGTGGTTTCGACGGTCTCGATCTCGTCGCCGAGCGCCACCCGGTCGGGAGAGGTGCGTGCGGCGCCGAACATCTGGCCGAACTGGAACGTGTCCTCGCCCGATCCGCCGTCCAGCGTCGTGATCGCGCTGTTGTCGTCCAGGTAGAAGTGGTCGTCGCCGGCGAGGCCGTTCACCTCGAGGACGTTGACCGTGTCGTCGTAATTGACGCGCTCGTACTGGTCGCCGGAGTCCTGCAGGCGCGCAACGAAGCTCTTGCGCAGTAGGAAGGTGTCCGAGGCGGCAGTGCCGTTGATGGTGAGCGTGTCGGAGCCGTCCCCCGCAGCGCCGGTGTCGTGCACGTTGACGATGTAGTCCGTCGAGCCCGTGGTGTTGACCGTGTAGTGGTCCGGCCCGCCCTCGCCGTCGAGGTTCACGCTGTCGCGCAGCGGTGCCGCCTCGTGGCCCGTGACGATGCTCGCCGGTCCGCTCGCGCCGGCGATGTACTTGTGCGCGAGATCGAGCGTATTGAGCTCGTTGACGACGAGCTGGTCCTCCCCTTCACCGCCCTTGACGACGACGCGCCCGCTGATCGCCAGCGCATAGCCGTTCGCGTTGTCCGGGTTGAGCGCGATGAAGTCGTTGCCATCGCCGCCGTTGATGTCGGTTTCCCGGGTGCTGACATCGCCCCAGAGCATGATCTGGTCGTCGGCGCCGTTGCCGTTGACGACGATCTGCGAGGCGCTCGACGGGCTCGCCGGGAATGCCACGCCGACCGGCGCGAACGGCCAGTCGCCCCCGGTCCACGGAAAGCCCGTGACCAGCGTGGCGGTAGTCGTCTGGATGACGTCGGCGTCCGGCCCGCCGTCGATCTCGATCGTCGGCGCCATCAGCGTGCCGGCGACCGTGATCGTGCTGCCCGCGCCCGGGTCGGTGTCGCCGGGCAGCGTGTTGCCGGAGGTGTCGCTGTGGACGTCGCCCTTCAGCAGGATCATTCCGCCGGCCTGCAGCAACGCGCCGTGCATGACCGTCAGATTGTCACCGGCGAGGAGCTGGATGTCGCCCGCCGCCTTGAGGTAGAGCGGATCCCCGTTCAGGTCGACCGCCTCCACCACCAGATTGTCGTTCGGACTGTCGTCCGTGGCGATGAACTTGATGGTGCCGCCGACCAGCGCGCTCTTCTTCACCGTGATCGGGCTCGAGGCGGTGATGGTCGCACTGCCGCCGGCGAAGATGCCCTGCGGGTTGGTCGTGAACGAGCCGCCGAGCGAGAGGTCGCCCTCGTTGTCGATCCAAGTGCTGCCGGTGCTGGACTGCGCCTCGATGTTGCCCACCTGGGTGGCGATGCGGTTGCTCTCCTCGCCGATGTCGTTGCGCGCGGACAGGAAGGTGTTGCCGCCCAGCACGTTCTGACCGCCCGGGTTGCCGTTGAGGATGCTGCCGATCGGCGCCGTGATGAAGGCAACCGTGTCCGCGCCGGTGGTGATCGTGTCGAGGTACAGGTCGTTGGTGTGCGGCCCGGGGATGTCGTCCTTCTGGATGATGACGATGTCCAGCAGGTCGCCCACGGCTGTCGCGGTCAGCGTGCCGGCGCCCGAATAGTGGCTGTAGATGTCGAGGGCGTTGGCGTGCGAGCCGATCCCGCCTACCACCGCGGTCAGGACGATGTCGTTGCCGAAGATGTCGGTGACGTCGCCCGCCTGGTCGAGAATCGACGACGCTGCCTTCAGATCCACGTTGCCGTGCTGCGACAGGATTTGCTGCACGTGCATGTCGAGCGTCGTCTGGTCGAGCCAGATGCTGCCGTAGGCGGTCGCATCCACGGTGCCGGAGGCATCGATGTCGAGGTAGTTCGGCACCCCGAGGATGAGGTTGCCGATCGCGCCGTTCTGCGCGCTGAGGATGATGTCGTGCGCCCGGACCTTGGTGAACTCGTTGTTGAGCGCGTCGAAGATCGAGCCGTAGGCCGTGAGGTAGGCGTCGCTGCCGGCGGAGTACACCGACTCGATGTTCATGTCGCCCGGACCCGCGCCTAGGGCTTCGTATATGTTCACGACCTCCGCGGCGCGCGCGGTGAGCGTGCCGCCGCCGACCGAGTCGATCTTGAGCGGGCTGTCGGTGCCGCTGTCCTTCTGGCCGATCGAGCCGTTGGCGGCCTCGAGCACCAGGTCGCTGCCGCGGATGTTGACCGTGCTCCCGCCGGCCGCGTCGACGATGCTCTCCTTGCCCTTGATGCGTATGTTGTCGCCGACCAGCGTGTCGCCGGCCGTGACCTGGTCGATGCGAATCGTCAGGTCGGAGTTGAGGAACACGTTCTTGCCGGCCGTGATGTCGATCGTGCCGGTGGCGTTGACCTTGAACGCGTTGATCTGCCCGACTTTGATGTACGCGACGTTCGTCACCGGCGCACCGCGCGTGATGTCGACGGTGACCGGGCTCGAGGCGCTGCCTTCGACCTGGATCACGTCGCTCTGCGAGAGCGTGAGCGTGGAGTCGGTGACGTCGGTGACCTTGTAGGCGAGGCCGCCGGTGGTCGTGTTGCCGAGCGAGCCGGTCAGCCGCACCAGGTCGCCGACCTGGAACCCGTCGCCGGTCCAGCTGCCGCCGTCGTCGCGCACGATCTGGCCCGGCGTGGGGCTCTGCGTGTTCACGTCGAAATCGTTGGCGACGAAATGCACCGCGACCGATTCCGGCGCGGCCACGGCCTGGAACACGGGGTCGAGCACCACCGGCGCAACGCTCACGGACTTTCCCGACTCGCCGATCAGCCCGGTGTCGACGCTCAGCACCTTGTGGTCGAGGGAGACCGCGGTGATCTTGTAGAAGACGTTCGAGACCGTCTCGTTCTGCGTATGCTGCCCGCTGGCCCCTTCGATGGTGATGTAGGTGCCGACCGACAGGCTGCCCCAGTCGCCGCCGTCGGTGCGCGAGATCGTGTCGCCGCTGAAATTCACCGTCGCGGTCACCGGCGCTGCGCTCAGGTACTGCACGTCGAGCCGTTCCGCGGCCGACAATGCGACGCGGTCGTCCGCGCTGAACGGCACCGACAGGTCGATCAGACGGCTGCCGCCGGGCTGGCCGACGCCGTCGTGCGTGACCAGGGTGACGTTGCTGGCCTGGATGTTCGGGTCCTTGATCACCGGAACGGTGTCGGTGACGTCCTTGATAAGCCCCGCGCCGAAGGCGTTCAGCAGCTCGCTCTCGGTCCACTTCTTCATCGTCGACTGCAGCGTGGCCTTCTCGCCGGCGGTCGCGAAATAGACGAAGTTCGCCTGGTAGACGTCGCCGTCGTACGTTCCCTGGTCCGGGTTGCTCGGATCCTGGTCGTTGACCGTGGCATAGCTGCCGCCGGCGCCCCAGCGGCCCTGCAGCACGTGGTACTCCGCGGTGCGGGTGTTGACGAGCGCCTGGATCGCGCCCGAGTCGTAGCCGAGCACGCCCTGGTAGTAGTCGAGCTCGGCCTGCGTCAGTCCCACCTGGAAGTTCGGGTCGTAGACCGACGGATCAGCCTGCATGTTGCGGAACTGCCAGTAGGTCTGGTAGTCCTGCTCCTTGGCCGAGACGTAGGTCGCGATCGTGTCGGCCAGCTTCTGGTCGTAGTCGCTGCCGGTGAGCCCGAGGCTCTTCCACACGCCGTCGCGCAGCTGCTGCAGCGTGCGCTCGTCGACGTGCGCATTGGTATTCTCGTCGATCAAGCTGCCCTGCACCACGTCAACCCAGGCGTCGCCGCCGGTGTGAATGTAGTTCACCCGCAGGTCGCCGGTCTTCTCCTGCAGGAAGACGTCGGTCTGCGCCGTCACCGTGAGCTTGTCCTGAAGCAAATCGGTCGGGTTCGGCGAATCGACCACCAGCGGATGCAGGACGCTGTTGCCGACGCCGGTCTGCGCGGTCAGGTTGATCGCGCCGCCCGAGACCAGGCCCTCGTAGCCGCTCGCGACATAGATGCCCCCCTGCGAGGTGAGCGTGACGCTGCCCAGCGCCTGCGCCATGACCGTGTCGATCCGCATGTCGCCCGAGACCTGCGAGAGGTAGATCGCGCCCGTGGCGGACACCGCGTTGAGGCTGCCGCCCGCCTTGACTTGCAGCGGCGCGAATGCGCCGCCGATGTCCCCATACGCCGACAGCACGATGCGGTTGCCGCCGACCGACGAGCCGACGTCCGCGGCGACGATGTCGCCTTCCGACGAGGTGATCGACGTGGTGCCGGTCGTGTTCAGGATCGGCCCCTCGATGTACACGCTGGCGTCCGAATTGACGGTGATCGTGCCCTGGTCGTGACCGATGAAGTGGATGCCGATGTCGCGGTGCGCCGAGATGTCGTGCGTGTACAGCCACTGCTGGCCCTCGTCGCGCGCGAAATCGGCGGTGATCGACGTCTCGCCGTACCAGGTCGTGTCGGTGTGGGTGACCGGCTCGTAGTCCTTGGTGTAGGTCGTCAGCGTCGTCGTGTTGAAGTCGTAGTTGTTATCGGCAGGGCTGCCGTCGTGGTAGTAGTAGGGTCCTCCCGGCGTGATGAGGGTCGGCGTTCCCTGCACCTCTGTCGTGTCCCAGTGCGTGATGTCGGTGCCGGTCGGAAGGATGCCGAGCCAGTTGCTGTCGACGATGCGCGTGGTCAGGTGCGTCAGCACGCTGACGCCGTAGGTCCAGCCATAGCGCCAGTCGCTGACCGGCGAATAGGTCTCGTCGAGCGCCGCGCCGTTGACCACGTTCGCGGGGTTGATCCCGTCGTCGGTCGTGACATTGAGCGGCCCGCCCTCGGTCTGCTGGTAGAGCGTGACGTAGGCGTGTCCGCCGCTGTCGCGCGCGGTGTCGTGGATCAGCAGCGTGCCCTGTCCTGAGCTGGACGCATCGAGCTTGTGCAGCCCGAGGTCGAAGCCGGTGGTGTTGTCGACCGTCAGGCTGCCGTAGCCGCCCAGCACCACGATCTCGCCGTTGCCGGTGTTGACGATCTGGCCGGTCAGCTCGATCTTGCCGCCCGAGACGCGCTTGTCCTCGACCTCGATGCGCTGGTGGGAGGGATCGAAGTACACGCGGAAATCGCCCTTCGACTCGTTGACGAGCTGGGTCGGCGCGGTGCCGCCGCTGGCCAGGATGTCGTTGATCTCGGCGACGGTCGAGCTGTCGAGCGTCAGCGAGAAGTCCGCCTTGCCGCTCTGGATGCGGCCGTTGACGTTGATGATGCTCGCGTTGATGACGATCACGTTCGCCGACAGGTTCGGCTTGTTCGGGTCCGGCATCTGCGCCAGGATCGTGCCGACATCCGCGGCAGCCGACGCCACGCCCGGCGCCGTTTGCGCCAGGTCGTTGGGGTTGTACGACCCGACGGTGTACGGCCGCCAGATCGACTCGGGGCTGCCGGCGACCTCGTAGGGGGTGTTCGGCGTGTTGACGAACACCTCGCCGCCCGCGGCGATCGACAGGTTCTTGGCGTCGATCGGGCCGAGGACGTTGACGTTGCCGTCGCCGAGGTGGTTGTCGATGGTGACGTCGCCCTGCGGGTTGGAGATCCCGACGCCGCCCGCGTCGATGCCGGCGATGGTGATGTCTGGCCACGAGTACTGCGTGCCGTGCACGCCGTTGTAGAAGCCGACGTCGAGCGTGTTCGCGACCGTGACGAACGGCGCCGTGCTGTTGTCGGCACTCGGCAGCGGCTCGCTGAAGCTCGCGGTGCTGGGGGCGAAATATCCAAGCGGCGTCCCGCCGTCGGCGTTGCGCTGGTTGTCCTCCTGCACGTTGACCGCGTTCTGGGCGTTGACCTGCGCGTTCGTGGTCCACGAGTCGCCGTTGAAGAACAGCCCGCCGTTTTCGTCGGCGATCGTGATTCCCATGATGTTGAGGAACGCCGGCGTGTTGTTGGTGATCACCACGCTCGCGTCGCTCGGCGAGATCCATTGCCCGCCGCCGCCCAGCTCGTCTCCGCGCACGAAGATCCGCCCGGCTGCCGCGTAGATCGGGTCGACCGTGACCGCCATCACGTACTTGTTGATCGGGATCAGCGTGTAGGTGCCGTCGCCGTTGTCGGCCTGGTAGATCAGCCCCTGATCCAGGCCCTGCTGGATCAGGGCCGCGATCTCGTTCTCGTAGTAGGTCTTGAGCGTCGGGTTGCCGGTGCCGTACTGGTTCAGCAGCTGCTTGTCGAGGTTGATCTGGTCGACCAGCGTGCTGCTCAGCGACTGAATTCCGGTGGTGAAGCTGACCCCGTCGCTCTTCGAGACGGTGGTCACGACGCCGGTGCCCTGGTCCCAGCCGCCCGGGGTCGCCGGGTTGTTGCCGAGGGTCAGGAACTGGTGCCGGTTGATGCCGGTCTCGACGATGCCGTTGTTGGTGACGATGCCGTGCGAGAGGTACAGCGTGTCGGTGTTGGCGTAATCGAGCAGCGCGCCGCCGCCCAGGCCCTTCAGGATGGCGCCGCTCACGTCGCTGACCCAGCTCTCGGCCTTGGCCTGCGTGATCACGTGGTTGTCGCCGAAGCGTGCGCTGAACAGGTTTGCGTCGCGCGCCGTCATGAGGTGCGCGCCACCGTCGATCGTGATGATGTTGTCCTGCAGCAGGTAGCCGATCGCGTGCACGTCGCTGATCGGGATCAGGCTGCCGGCGAAGCCGTCGAAGCGCGCGAACAGGTTGTAGACGTCTTCGTTGTAGTTGGTGTCGCTTCCCGCCGAGACGTTGAGGTCGCCGAAGGCCTTGACCTGGGCGCCAACGCTGAAGTGCACCTCGTTGTCGGGCCGGATGTCCACCTCCGGCTGGCCGAGCGTTGCGGTGCCGGCGCCGTAGGTCTCGGTCTGGATTTCCTGGTCGAGCATGCCGTTGCCGCGCGCCCAGATGTCCATCGCGCCCGAGCTGAACAGATTGGCGTTGGCGCCGATCGTCACGTGCGCCTGGTCGGTCGTGGCGATGATGCTGCCGTAGGCCGCCGCTCCCGAGATGGCGCCGCCGGTGGTGAACGCGATCGAGTCGTAAACGTTGAAGGTGTTGAGCGCCGCCAGCGTGAATACGTGGTTGTTCGACGCGACCCCCGGGACGCTGAGGCTGGCCGAGTCGCCGATCGACACCAGCGTGTAGAAATTGATGGTGGTCTTGTCGTCCACGCCGGCCGCGCTCGCCAGGCCGCCCGTGGTGCCCTTGACGTTCTCCGGCGTGCCGCCGGTGAGCTGCGGCTTGTCGGCGTGGTTCGCCGCCGTGATCGTGATGCTCGCTGCGCTCAGGTTGGCCGAGTCGCCGACCGCGGCGGTGGTGTGCGACGTCACGTCGTGCTTGAGGTCGCCGCCGGCGCCGGCGAGCAGCCCCCCCGCGAAGGTGGTGATCTGGGCGTTGAAGGTCGCCGTGTGATCGGCGCCCACGGTCAACGCGGCGGCGCCCTGGTTCAGGGTGACGTGCGAGCCGCCGCCGATCTGCGCCGTGGTGGTGCTGTCGCTCGTGGTATGCGCGACGGCAGCGGAGCCGGCGATCGCGCCGCCCGAGCCGGCGTTGGTGTAGGCGAAGTTGTCGTCGTGGCCCGTCGCGGTAATCGCGAGGCTGCCGCTGTTGCTCATCGTCACATTCGAGCCGAAGTACGCCTCGGTATCCGTATCCGAGTACCCCTTCGCGTTCGCGATTCCGGCCGCGACGAGGCCGAACGAGTTGCTGTCGGCGCTCGCCTTCTGGCGGTTGGTGTTCACGGCGGTCACGACCGTCGCCCCGGCGATGGTCAGCGCGGCGCCGTCGGCGACGTAGCTCTTCACATGGCCGTTGTTGTGGGTGACTGCGTTAGTGCTGGTGACCCCGATCAACGCGCCGGCCGACCCCGTGGACGAAGCGCGGGCCGAATAGCCGCTTCCCGACAGGGGCGTGCTCGCGTTCACAGTGAGAGAGCCGGCGGTGATCGTCACGCCTCCGATCGAGGAGTCGTTCGGGTCGCCCAGCGCGGCGGTGACCGTCGGCTGCAGGGATACGTCGGTCAGCGACACGCCGACCGCGAGGCCGCCGGCGGACACGCCGAAAGTGCTGCCCTGGGCGTCGAACACGCCGGTCGCCGTCACGTTGACCGCGCCGCTTGCGTGCACGTTCGCACCGTGCCCGATCGAGGCGGTAATCGCGGGGTCGATGTCGATGAAGGTGAAATTGGCGCTGAACGCGCCGATGCCCGCGCTGATCGCGTAGGTCTGCAGGTTCGCATTGATGTGCGAGCTCGCCGAGACCGTCAGCGAATGCACCGGCGAGCCATTGCCGATCACCGCGTTGGCGTTGACCGTGGCGCTCGCGCCGCCGGTGACGTTCAGCCGGGTGAAGGTCGCGCCCGCGCCGACCGCGCCGATGCTGGCCTGCCCCGAGAACTCCGCGAAGCTGCGCGTCGCGTCGGCGCTGACGCTGACGTCGTACGCGGAGCTTACGTTGCCGAGGCTGGCCTGCGTAAGGCTCGTGTCATTGATGACCACAACCCCCGCGCCCACGCCGACGAAGCCGGCCGCCAGGTCGAGCGCGGTGACGTTCACGTCCTCGTTGAGGATCGCGCGCACGCTGATATCGCCGCCGGCCGCGTTGTTGCCGTTGTCCGCGGCGGTGACGTTGTCCGCGATGGAAAGAATGTCGATCGCGGCGCCGGCCCCGACCACGCCGCCCGCCACCTGGCCGAGGAATTGCGAGGTGTGGATCGAATCGTTGGCCGTCACGCCGATGTCGTCGCCGGCGTTGACGCTCGCCCCGGAATGGATCACGGCGGAGGTGCCCGGAGGCACCGGGGAGCTGTTCTCGAGCGCGGAGATGCTCGACTGCGTCGGCGCGTTGGCGTTGATGCCGGCGTTGGCCGATTGCGCGCCGGAATCGACGCGGTTGGCGCTGGTGTTGGCGTTGCCGCCGTCGCTGGCGAAATTGCCCAGGCCCTGGGTGACGATCCCGGTCCCGGTCTGCGACTGCTGCGCGGCGTTGCTGTCCGGGTCGCCGTTGTCGTTGTGCACCCCGTTGGCGCTGTGGCCGCTGTTGTCGCTGTAGGTCTTGTTCAGCGTCGTGCCGACCGACCAGACGCTCACCGAGGCGCCCGCGCCGACGAAGCCGCCCGCGCCGCTGATCGTGTAGCCGGTCAGGTCCTTCAGGCCGACCGCGTTGACCTCGACGTCGTTCTTGGCGCCCAGGTGCGCGCCGCTCTTGACCTCGGCGTCGATGTTGTTGTTCAGAGTGCCGACGTCGACCGCGCCGGTGACGCCGACGAAACCGCCCGCGATGCCGATGACGTAGGTCTGGATGGCGACGTCGTTCGAGGCGTTGACGTACACGCTCTGGTTGCCGCTCGCGCTGACTTGGTGCAGCTGGTTGATCTGCGCGCCGGTATCGATCACGGCGCTGGTATCGGAGCTGATAAGGGTCACCGCGACCGCACCCGAGACGCCGACGAAGCCGACCCCGCCCGCCGCCGAGATGTGCACGATGTCCTCGCTCGACTGCGCCTGCACGATCACGCCGTGCGCGGTGGTGGTCTCGAAGCTGGTGCCGCCGGTGATGCTGCCGTCGAGCACTTCGGACACGCCCGTGCCGCCGCCCAGCGCGTCGACGTGGGCGTTCTGGCCGATCGTCGCCGCGGTGTCCTTGCCGATCAGCATCACGCCGACCGCGCCGCCGACGCCCACGAAGCCGCCTGCGAGAGCGCCCGAGAGCTCGAGCACCTTGGTGTCGTCGGTCGCGGAGACGAACACGTCGCCGCCCGCGTACACGGTGGCGTTGTCGCCGATGCTCGCCGTGGTGATATTGCCGATGCTCAGCACGTCGACCACCGCGCCGACGCCGACCGAGCCGGCGGCGACGCCCATGCCGACCATCACGACGTTCTCTTTGCCGGTCGCCTCGAGCGCGATGTCGTTGCGCGCGTTGACCGTTGCGCTTTCGCCAATCCACGCCTTGGTCGTGTTGCCGATGACGTTGACCCCGACCGCCGGCGCGATGCCTACCGCGCCGACGCCGACCCCGACCCCCACCGACAGGTGGTAGAAGTCGTCTCCCGCGCCGACCAGCACCGACTGGTTGGCGCTCGCCCCCGCGGTGCTGCCGTTTACGGTCGCGTTGTCGCCGATGTAGGCCTGGGTGTCCGCGTTGACGACGTCGACCCCGGCCGAGATGCCCACCCCTACGCTGCCCGCGCCGAAGCTGACGGTGAAGGTCCTGATCTCGTCGCGGTTGGTCGCCGCCACGGCGACGCCGTGGAAGCCCGGCGCGCTGTCGAGGTCCGTGGTGCGCGCGACCGCGCCGGTGATCGGGCTGCTGCTGCCGTCGCCGGTGAGGTCCATGGAGCCCAGATCCGGCGAGTTGACCTTGCCTGCGGAGCGGAACGAGTCCCGATTGCCGCTCGCCGCGCTCGTCAGCGTGCTGCCGTTGTTGGTTTCGATCCCCTGCCCGCTCGGGCTGTTCGGGTCGAACGGCAATGCGCCGCCATCGACCCCGGGGTCGATCCGCCCGGTATTCACCGCAAGGCCGGAGCCGTAGCCGTCGCCCGTGACATGCGCACCCTCGCCGATGAAGGCCTTGGTCTCCTTGGTCATCACGTTGACGCCGGCCCCGGCGCCGACGCCGACCGAGCCCGCGGCCAGCACGCCGACTATCTCGTTGATGTCCGTCAGGTCGTTTGCCGACAGCGCCACGCTGCCGTTGGCGTGCACGTCGCCGGCTCCGGCCGAGCCCACGCCGTCGCTCGGGTCGTCGCCGATGTAGGCCCGCGTCTGCAGGTTGAACACGTGCACGCCGGCGTCGACCGCGACCGCGGCGCTGCCGACGCTGATGCCGGCGACGACCGAGATCAGGCTTTCGCCGGAACTCGCGCCGACCAGGATGTCGCCGTCGACGTCGGCGGTGACGCCGGAGTCGATGTAGGCGTTGGTGTGCTTGGTGTAGACCCCGACGTCGGCGCCGATGCCGACCGCGGCGCTGCCGCCGCCGGCCAGCGAGCCGGCGACCGAGATGACCGACGTGGCGTCGCTCGCCTGGACGCTCAGGTCGCCGCCGTTCACCGTCACGCTCGCGCCGCGCCCCACGTAGGCGCTGGTCGTCTCGTCGAGCACGTTGACCGCCGCGGAGCCCGCGATGCCGGCGGTGCCGCCGATCGCGATGCCGGCCGAGATCGACAGGACGTCTTCGCTTTCGGTCGCGCCGATCGACAGCCCCGTGTCGCCGGCCGTGACGTCGCCGTTGTCGCCGACATAGGCGAGCGTCGTCGCCGAGTGCACCAGCGTGGCGTTCGCGGCGCCGATCCCCGCCGTGCCCGCCGCCCCCACCGAACCCGCGATCATAGTGGTCTTGAAGGTACTACCCGCCGCAAGCGTCACCGCGCCGCCTGCCTCGACCGTCGTCCTCGGACCGCTCGGTGCGTCCGCGAGGTAGGCGTCAGTTTCGGTATCGATCACCTGCACCGACGCGGTACCCGCGATGCCGGCGGAATCGCCGCCGCTCAGCACGGCCACCACGGAAAGCATGGTCTCGGAGGACGTCGCGCTCAACCCGACCGAGCCGCCCGCGCTGACCTGGGCGCCCTGGCCGATGTAGGCCTTGGTGTCCTTGGTGATGATCTCGAGGTCGAGGCTGGCCCCGATTCCCGCCGAGCCGGTCGTGACCCCGAGCGCCCCGGCGATGCCGGTGATCGTGGTCTCGTTGACCGCCTCGATCGAGATCGTCTGACCGCTGGTCGGCGTGTAGAGCCCGCCCTGGTTGATCTGGCTGCCGGCGCCGATATAGGCGTTCGCGGTCAGGTGAAAATCGTTGACGATAACCGACCCCGCCACCGCCGCGCTGCCGGTGCCGGCCGCACCGGCGACCGCCACCGAGGTCGCCGACGGATCGTCGCTGGACGAGAGCACGGGCAGATCGATCTTGCTCGGGTCCAGGTGCAGCTCGGCGTCCAGCGACAGGGCCCCGGCCGCGTCGGCGTTGCCGGCGATGTAGGCCAGGCTCGATGCGTTCAGCACCCCGATCGAGATCGCCGCGCCGACCGAGGTCCCGTCGGAAAATGCGCCTGCGGCCGCGAGCGTTTGCAGATTGATGTCCGCAGTCGCGGTGACCGTCAGGTCGCCGCTCGACTGCAGGGTCGAGCCGCTGCGTGCGGAAGCTTCGGTTTCGAAATGGGTGATGACGTTGATCCCGACCGAGCCCGCGACGCTCGCGTCGCCGGTCCCGCCGGCCGCCGCCGCGCCCCAGGCGATGAAGTCGTCGCTCTTGCCGGACGGCGTAAGCGCCTCGATCGTGATGCCGTGGCCGGTCAGCGTGGAGCCGCTTTCCACGATGGCCTTGTTGGTGCCGCCGACGACGTTCAAGCCGACGCCCGCGCCGATCTTGCTGCTGTCGTTGAGCGCCACCGCGGAGGCGATCGCCTTGGCGGTCGCGTCGACCTGCGATTGCGCGTGGACCGTGATGGCGCCGCTCGCGCCGAGATCGGCGCCGTGGGTCACTTTGGCGCTGTTGTCGGAACTGAGGACGTTGACCGACACCGCGGCCGCGATCCCGACGCCGCTCGAGCTCTCGCCCGATTGCGAGTTGCTCGAACTGTTCGCGTTGTCCGAGCTGTCTTTCGCCGACGGCAGCGAGGTCGTGCTGCCCTTGTTGGTGTTGGCGTTCCCGTTCACCTCGTGGTCGGCCTGGCCGTCGGCGCCGGTCTTGCCGCCGCTGTTCTGCTTGGAGTCGTTCTTGTCCTCGCCGCCGACGGTCGCCACCGATTCCGCGTCGCTCGACACGGACGAGCTGGACGACACTGTCAGCGTACCGCCCGAGGTGGACACGCCGCGCGCGGCTTCCGCGCGCACGCTCTCGATGACCACCGCGACCGAGACCGAGGCGCCGACCGCCACGTTGTCGCCTGCGGCCTTGCCGCTGGTGGTGGTGTCGAACTCGCCGATGTGCGAAGCGGTGATCGCGACGTCGCCCGTTGCAGCCACCGAGCCGCCCGTGCCAGCGTAGGCGGTCACCGTATCCTGCACCACCGCGACCGCCGCTCCCACGCCCACCGCGACGCTGCCCCCGGAGGCGCCGTTTTCAGCGTGCGTCAGGGCGGAATCGCCCGAGTCCGCCGTGACCGAGAACGTACCGGCCGTGCCGCTCCAGGTCGTGCCGTCCGAAATCTCCGCGTTGACGGTGTTGCTCACCACGTTCACCGCGACCGACGCGCCGACCCCGACGTTCGAGCCCGTGCCGCCGCCGTCGGACGGCAGCGCGCGCGTTGCGTTCGATTCGTCGCTCGCGGCCTCCACGGCCACGTTGCCGCTGCCGGTGATCGTCACCGAAGCCGTGCCCGCCGCCCCCGGGGCGTGGCCGATTACCGCTTCGGTGTCGTTCGTCACGACGTTGACGGCGACCGAGCCGGCCACGCCGATCTTGCCGCCGCCGGCGCCCGAGGTGGCATCGGCGATGAACGAGTCGGTCTGGTCGACCAGCTTCTGGTTGCTGTTGCCGGTGCCGGAGAGGGCGATCGCCTTGCCGGCGTGCGCGTCGGTGACCGAGGCCGCGAGCTGGAACTTGCCCTCGCCGAGCTCGATCACGTAATAGGTATGGCCGCTGGTCAGCCCCGTGATCTCGGCGCCGCCGTGCGCATCGTATTTCACCGCGTCGCCGGTGCGCAGACCGGTATCGCCGCCCAGGCCGAGCAGCGTTACGTCGTCGCCGGGCTTGAAGCTGATGTCGCTCTGCAACAGGCCGCGCGAGAACTTCTGAGTACCGGAGCCGCCGTTGGTCAGTGTCACCAGCCCGGTTGAGCCGCCGGCCTTGGCGTCGTCCGCGTTGGTGGAGTAGAGCTTGATCTTGCCGCCGGCCTGGACGTTGACGTAGTAGTCGTTGCCGTCGGTCAGCCCGATCGACCCGCCGCCGTTCTGGTGATAGGTGACCTTGTCGCCGGTCTTCAGACCCGAGTCGAGGCCCACGAAGAGGGTTTTCTTGGACGTGTCGACGACCGGGATCGCCGTCGCGCCCATACCGATCTCGCGCTCGGCCATCGTCGCCTGCACGCTCAGGCCGCCCGCGCTGATCACGGCGCCGTTGCCGATGTAGGCCTGGTTGGTCACATTGGCGACGTTCACCGACACTGCGACGCCCACTCCGGTGCCACCGCTGGTGGTCGACGCCGAGCCGTCGGCGATGGCGTGCCCGTCCGCGTTCGCGGCCGAGGTCACGCTGAGAATGCCGCCGGAAGTCACGTGCACGCCGTCCGCGATATACGCCTTCGAGGAGGCGTTCTCGATCGCGACTGCGACTGCGCCGGCCACGCTCACGCCGCCGTCCGACGTAGAGCCCTTGTCGTTCGAGGCTCCCTGGGCACCCTTGGCGTTCGCGTTGTTTTCCTTCGCCTTGCCGTCGGCGGCGTTGGTCTCCTTGTTGGTGGCGTTGTCGACCGTCTGGCTGTTGGAGTCGCTGTCGCTATGGTTGCCGGAGTTGTCCTCCTCCTGCCCGCCCTTCACGCTCGCCTTCGCGATCGCCTCGCTGCGCGAGATCGTGCTCGCGCCGAAGCTCGCCGAGCCCGTCGCCGACAGGGTGCGCGCGATGCTCGCGAGCGCATGGTCGTTCACCACCGCAACCGCGACCGAGATGCCCACGCCGGTGTCGCTCGACTCGGTGTCGCCCTCGGCGGTGGTGCTGAGCTGGTCGGTGAGCGAGGCCTGCGCGTCGAGGTCGCCGCCGATCGTGAGCTGACTGCCGGTGCCGATGGTCGCATCGACGTCGTTCGCGGTGATGGCCACCGCCACCACCGGAGTGATTGCAGTGGCGCCTTTCGCCCCGGTCCTCGCCTCGGTCTCCATCTCCTGACCGAGCGACGCGTCCAGGCTCAGGTCATGCGCGCCCGTAATCGATGCGCCGTCGCCGATTTCGGCAAACGTCGTGTTTTCGCCATAGTTCACGGCCACCGAAATGCCCACGCCGACCTTGCTGCCCTGACCGCCGCCGGCGGTCGGCAGCGCCTTCGCCGTATTGGTCACGTCGGCATCGGCCTTCAGCGTGACGTCGCCGCCACCGGTGATCGTCACTGCCGGCGCGTGGACGACGTTCGATTCGTCGGTGTAGCCGGCGTAGACCTCGCTGTCGGTGAACGCGATGTTGACCGCCACCGATCCCGCCACGCCGGTTTTGCCGCCGCCCGCGCCCGAGGTCGCCCAGGCGCCAAAGCTGTCGGTCTTGTCCACCAGCGACTGCGACCCGCTGCCCGCGGTGAGATGCTTGAGCCCGGTATCGCCGCCCTCGAGCGCGTGCTCCTTCGTGTCGTAGAGCTTGAGCTTGCCGTCGTCCTGGACATTGACGTAGTACGTCCCGTCGTTGGTCAGCCCCCCGACCACCGTTCCGCCGCTGTGGTGATAGACCACCGCGTCGCCGGTGCGCAGTCCGGACTGGCCGACGTCGATCGTGTTATCGCTGGCGCTCACCTTGGTGGCTGCATTGAACGCGAGGCTGCGCTCCGCCTGTGTCGCCTCAATGTCGAGGCCGCCGACATTCAGCGTCGCGGCCCCTACGTAGGCGACGTTGGTCGCCTGTGCATAGTTCACCGACACCGCGACGCCGACCCCGGTGCCTCCCGGGCCGCCGCCGCGCAACGTCTGGGTTCCGCTGCCGGTGGAGCTCAGGGTCTTCAGGCCGGTGGAGCCACCCGCGTTCGCGTGGTCCTTGGTGTCGTACAGCGAGAACTTGCCGCTACCCTCGTCCCTGACGTAGTAATCGGTGTCGTCGGTCAAACCGCCGACGGCAGTCGTGCCCTGGAAGTACGTCACCTTGTCGCCGGTATGCAGGCCGCTCGAGGTGCCCAGATTGATGGTGTTGGCGTCGGGTCCGGAAGTGCTGACCGCGCCCGGCGCGAAATCGACCGCGCCGATGACCGCGCTGCCTTCCGCCATCGCCGTGCCGTCGACGTTGGCCGACGACTTGACGCTCAGCGTACCGGTCGAGGTGACGTGGCGTCCGTCGCCGACGTAGGCCTCCGAGCTCCCTTGCTCGATGTTCACCGCCACCGCGCCGGCGACGCTGACCGAGCCGCTCGAAGTGTCCGAGGACGGCGCGCTCGCGCCCTCCGTGCCCTTGGCCGTGGACTTCTTGTCCTTGGCCGTGCTGTCGGCGAACGACTTCTGGCTGTTGGACTTGTTGTCGACCTTCTGCGTGCCCGAGTCGTCGTCCTCCTCGCCCCCGGCGACGCTTGCTTTGGCGGTCGACTGGCTGCCCGAGATCGCGCTCGAGACGAATGCCGCCGCACCGCCCGTGGTCAGCAGGTCGCGGCCGGTGGTGGCGAGCGAGCTGTCGTTCACGATCGTCAGCGCAATGGAAATGCCGACGCCGGTCTTGCCCGATTTCGTGTCGCCGGCGGCGGTGGTCGCAACGTTGTTGGCGAGCGACGAGGTCGCGTTGAAGTTCCCGCCGATCGTCAGCACGCCGCCTGAGCCGAGTGTCGCGTGGGTGTCGTCGTCGGCCACCGATATCGCCACCACCGGCGTGACCGCGGTACCGCCCTTGCCGCCGCCGGTCGCGTCGGTCGCCATCTCGTGCACGGAACCTGCGCTGAGCGTGAGATCGTGCGCACCGCTCAAGCCGACGCTGTTGCCGAAGTAGGCGGCGGTCGTGTCCTCGCCGTAGTTGAACGCGACCGACGCCCCGATGCCAACCTTGGCGGCGTCGCCGCCGCCGTCGGATGCCGCCGCCTTGGCGGTGTTCTTCACGTCCGCGTGCGCTTCGATGGTGACGTCCGGGTTGCCGTGCAGCGTGACCGTGGCGTTGTCGTCGATGTAGGCCTGGTGCCTGGTGATCGCGACGTTGACCGCGAGCGAACCGGCGAAGCCGACGTTCGACGCGTTGCCGACGCCCGAGGTCGCCTCGGCGCTGAAGCTGGTCTGCTCAGGAGCCAGCACCTGGACCTGGAGAGCACCGGCGGTGACGTCCGTGGTTCCGGTGACGTAAGCCAGGGTGCTTAGGTCGGCGACGTTGATCGCCACTGCGACGCCGACGCCGGTCGCCGTGCTGCCGGTGAACTCGCCGTCGGCGGTCGTCGCGACCACGTCGACGGACGAGGCCGAGACCGTCGCCGCGCCCGTAGCGGCGTCGATGGTCGCGTTCTGCAGGAACGCGGAGGTCGTGCCAGTGTCGGTGCCGACCGCCACCGCGCCCGCCACCGTGAGGTTTCCGTCGCTGGTCGAAGCGTTGTTGTCCGTAAGCGTCGTCTCGCTCGCGTTCTCGGTCATCCCGCTGTGCTCGGACGAGCCGCCGGGTGAGGACTTGGCGAGCGTCGTGATGTGCCGCTCGGAGGTCGCGCCGATGCTGACCGCGCTGCCGTCGACCGTCGCGCCCGACACCGAGCCCGTGGTGTCCCCGCTGATCACGGCCACCGCGACCGCGGCGCCCGCGGTGCTCGCCACGTTGGCATCGGCCGTCGTGTTGGCGACCAGCGTGCTGCTCGCACTCAGGGTCGCGATCCCGCTCGCATTGACCAGCGCCGAGCCGGATACGCTCAGCGTCGCGCCACTGCCGTAAGTCGTGCTGACGACGGCGGCGTCGATCGACGAGTCGCTGTTGACTGTCGGCTTGGTTGACGCGTTGATCGTCACGTTCGAACTCGCCGTCGCCGTGATGCTGTTGGTCGCGGTCAGCGACGACCCGCCGCGTATCAGCACCTCGGGGTCCGCGTTTCCGGCGACCACCACCAGCTTGACGGTCGCATTGGCGGCAGTCGCGGTGAGCGTACCGTCGACGTTCGATGTGATGTTGATGTCCGTTCCGTGCAGCACCGAGGCGCCGCCGATGTCGATCATGGCGGCGGAAAAGCTGGTGATGGCGGCGCCATTGATGGCTGACATTCCGGTGCCGTCGGTGCTGACCGTCACGTCGGAATGGGCATTCAGATTCAGTGCGCCGCTCGCCGTCAGCTGCGCACCGGTCAGGGTGATTGCGGTGTTGCTGTCGGCCCACAGGCCGGTGGTGAGCAGGTCGGAGGCGGTCTGCTCCGACTTCAGCGTCAGGTCGCCCGTGACGTTGGCGGTGGCGCTGGTGGTGATCTCGGAGCTGCTCTTGATCAGCAGGCTGTAGCCGACAGCCCCGGTCGAGCCGTCCACGGTGACGTGGTCGGTACTGAGGCGCTCGTTGCCTCCCTGGACGTCGATGCTGAGGCTATGGCCGCTCAGCGCCGCATCCAGAAGATGGAACGTATCGAGGTCGAAGCGCACGGTGTCGCCATTCACGTCCGCCAGGCCGTCGCGACCAATGCTGACGCTCGCGTCGCCGCCAATGCCGATCGTTTTGCTCGCGATCGAGCTCAGCAAATTGCTGGTTTCGAAAAGATTCACGGAATAGCTTCCGCCGCCGTTGTCCTGCGCCTTCACCGTATAGTCGTGCGCGCCGCTGAGGGCTGCGTAGGACAGATCCGCCGACAGCAGCAGCCGGGGCTCTACCGGCTCGAGCATGAAACTGCGCCGCAGCGCCGAGGGCGCCGGTCGTAGCGTGTCCCGGGGTGTTCGGTCGTTTCGGCTCAGGCGCGCAAACGCCTCGCGCAGGAGCTTGCCGAGAAGAGTGGGCTTCAACACCGTGCGGCTCCAGCGGGATGCGGCTGTTCTCATGTCTGACTCCCAGATGCGGTGAGGCGCGCCGCATGCAGCGGGCGCGGGCAAAGCGGGCCGCTTCGGCCCGACTGGGCGGCGAACGCGGCATCAAAGTGGGAAGCTGGATTGGGCCGGGAAATGGGCCGGCTCTGCTGCGTGTAGCCTTGGGCCCGGGAGCTGCACATGCGTGCATCGCGCGCCGCCAGCCAAACTGACGTGTCCTGACGATAGTTCAGCTTGCTTGCATTCATGCTGCGATGCCCCCTTCTTTAGCCCTGTTCTTTGCGTTATCGGGCCGCATTCGCTTTCTTTTTCGTTGCTCTTATTGATCGACACGTCCAGTCATCGCATTTTCTCGATGTGCTGCGTGTGAAGAATTTAACGTTAAGTATGATTGGGTTCTGATTCTTTTGAAAGCAATCCGCAAGCAATATCTCCGGATCTGCTGACAACACATTTCTAAATGATTCAGATACCTGACGCAATACCGCCGCAAGCCGCTTGATTCAAAGGGAGTTTGCTTTCCGTCCGATGGCCCTCGGACGCGCCAGCCCGGGTTCCGCGCCATTCCGGAACGCGGTAGGCCGTTTTACCTATCGGAATGCCGCCGAGTGGCGGCGCCTAGAACACGCCGTAGTAGCCGCTTTTAAGAACCGTCAGCTCGCCCGCCTGCATGCGGTAGTCGAAGCCGACGTCGAACAGCAGGTGGTCGAAGTTGGAGAGGTTGTCGCGCACGAAGGAGACGATCGCCTGCGGATACGCGAGGCGCTCGAGGAACCACAGCAGCTGGCGCACGTCCACGCCCGAGAAGTACACGCAGTCGTGCGTCTGCTTGTTGGCCACGCAGATCGTCTTGCACTCGCGCAGTTCCGGCACCAGAACCGCATCGACCGGCAACCAGGTATCGTCGAAGTGCGCCGAGTTGCAGATTTTCTTCGCCGCCTCGGCCAGCTGGCTCGCGGCGTCGAAGAAGAAGTAGAAGTTCTCCAGCGTGGTGCTCGCCGCGCGCATCGCGTAGGCGACGCCCGAGGACACCGTGCTGCCCGGATTGCCGACATACATGTGCAAGACGTCCATGTCGCGCCGGCCGGCCGCCAGCTCGGCATCGAGATCGAGCGAGAACATGAAATAGGGCAGGCTCTCGCTGACCCGCAGGTCGCAGCGCACGAACGGGCGGATCGCCTCCAGTACCCTCGCGATCGACACCTCGCGCTGCCGCCTCCTGTAGTCGTAGAAGTAGAACTCCCAGGCGAGCCTTGCCGGAAGCTGCTTCACGCCGAAGACGGTGCGGAACGGCCCGATCGCGTCGCGGATCGCCTCCACGATGTCGCAGGCACGCAGGTCGAGACCGGCGTGATCGAAGGACTGGAGCAGCAGGTTGAGCGAGCGGAATTTGTCGTCGGCGGGCTGCGCCGCGCTGTATTCCCACAGGCAGTAGTTGAGCGACGGGTCGGCGCTGGTCGCGTATTCGAAGCGGTCGATCGCCCTCACCGCGGCTACCGGAAACGCTCGTTGAAGTGCGGAATTCCGACCACCCCGTAGTAGAGGTTGAAGAAATCCCTGCCGTTGCGGTGCACTCCGCCCGCGAGATGGCCGAACGCCTTGGTCTTGATCTGGTCGTAGAGGGCCTGGAACTGGCCCGGGCGCACCGCGTAGAGGTCCCGCATCCTGTACAGCAGCGGCTGCAGATCCTTCAGCTGCACCTTGGCGTTGTACAGGTTGAGGTCGAACGAGCGCCGACCGTTGCCTTCCTCCTGCACCTCCAGGTATTGCAGGCGCTCCGCCGACACTTTGCCGGCCGCGAGCGCGAGCACCGCCCTGACGATCTCGAGCGACGCGTCCTGAGCGCCGCGGTAGACATGCTGCGCGAGCCGCTGCTCGATCTCCGGCGCGCTCAGGCCTGGATGCCAGAGGTATTCCGTCGTGACCGCCGCCTCGCTCGCGAGGTCCCACTTGAACGCGAGGTGGAGCAGGACGGGCTCGGAGCGCTCGCGGGCGCGGCTCGCCTCTTCGCCCGAAACGCGCCGCTCCAGATAGAGCTTGCACAGGATGCTGCCGCCGTCTCCCTCGAACCCGAAATGCAGGGAGTTCGCGATCTCGAAGCGCTCCTCCGCAACGGCGCGCAGGGCGCGCGGCATTGCAAGCTGGGAGCAGATGTCGAGCACGCGCGAGCGCGCGTCGCCCAGGAGGTCGCGCTTGTCGAGGGTCAGAAGGAAACGGTTGGCGAGCAGCCCCGCTTCCGAGATGCGGAACGAGCGCTCGTACTGGTGCGGCACCCCGAGCTCGCCGACCAGCCGCAGCAGCAGCGCCGCCTTGCGACCGGCTTCGTCGGCCGGCGCCTGCGCCGCCGACTGTCCGGGGCGCGCAGCCAGCGCGGCCTCCCCGGGCGGCAGGGCCTTCGCCTCGGCAGCTCGCAGCTCCGCCTCGTGCTGCCGCACGGCATCGCTCAACGACACGAGCAGGCGGCGTGCGGTCTCTACCGGCACGACGATCCGGTCCGAAACGGCGACCGCCCTGTCCTCCGCCATCGCCGCCGGATCGCGGACGCGGCCAAACTCAAACACCACGTCCCCGGCTTCGAACCCGACCTTGAAAGCGTCGGCCGACGAATCCTTATCCGTGTCCACTCAACGCTCCTGCGCAAAGGGCACCAGCACGTCGGCGTGCCAGCCGTATTTGTTCACGTATGCCGTATTCAGCCCCAGGCAGCGCCGCGCCCCGCAGTAGCTGCGGTGCACGCACTGGTGAAAGCCGTTGCGCATGAATTCCGGCCAGAACTCGGGATCGATGACGAGCTTGGGCTGGTCGTTGTCGAGCGCGTCGCGATCCTCGCCGAGCAGGCACTCGGGGAAGTTCTTGACTTCGACCGACCGGCCGAATTCGCGCGCCTTGGCGATCGCCTGGCGCAGGAACGGGAGCACCTCCAGGTGCGACGCGATCAGATTCTTGTCGTCGGTCTCGCGCATCGGCCAGTAGTTCCAGAATTGCATCTGCGCGAGGCCCCGCAGATGGCGCAGGCGCTCAACCACGTCCGCGAGCTGGCGGTAGCTGCTGCGCGTGATGACGGTGTTGGTCAGCGAGACGACGCCGTCGAACGCCTCGAGGTTCTCCAGCCCCCGGATGGTCCGCTCGAACGAGCCCGGCACCGCGGTGATCGCGTCGTGGCTCGCCGCGTCGGCGGCCGTGACGCTCACGAAGTACTCGTCGATTCCGGCTTCGACCAGCTCGCTGCAGTAGGCCTCGTCGGCCAGACGCATGCCATGGGTCTGGATGCGCACGTGCTCGAACCCGCTCGCGCGCGCCATGCGCGCGAGCTCGGGCAGGTCGCGGCGCAGGGTCACCTCGGAGCCGGTGAGGATCAGTCCCTTCCACTGCCGCTGCCGGGCGTTGAGCGCGAGAATGCGCTCGAACTGCTCCATGGATTCCGGCTTGAGCCAATCCATGGTGCCCTCGATCATGCAGTGCTCGCACTTCAGGTTGCATTTGAAGTGCACCGTGAGCTCGACGTACTCCTCCGCGGCGAAGCGCCTGGCCGCGGCGGCCGTCGGAGGGGATGTGGTGACGTCGAGCACTGGAATGCAGTCTACTCGCCGCGGATTTGCGGCGTCAAAGGGCCCTTCGCGCCGGCGCCGCAACCGTGCGCGTCATGATGCGGCCTTCCGTCCACTGACCAGATAGAACGGCGCGTCGAGCTCGATTTCGCGCACCTCGATCTGCTGCAGACCGAGGGCCTGCATCTGCGCCACGTAGTCCGCGGCAGGCCGGTACGAGCGGAAGAACAGCAGGATCGGCAGCAGCGAGAACGGGGGCGTATGTTCGCGCACGCGCAATGGGCCGCGCTCGAAGACGAGCAGCGTCCCGCCCGGATCGAGCGCCTGCGCAGCCTTGCCGAGGTAGCCCTTCGCCTCGTCCCACGGCCAGTCGTGCAGCATCGACTTGAAGGTGATCAGGTCGTAGCCGCCTGGCAGCGGGTCGGTGCGTACGTCGGCCTTCAGGAAGCCGATCCGCGGCAGCTCGGGCTCGCCGAGCACGTGCTCCATGCCGATCTCGCATACCAGGGGCAGATCGAGCACCGTGCCGCGCAGCCCGGAATGGCAGCGCAAGAGCTGCAGGACGAACTCGCCGCTGTTGCCGCCGACGTCGAGTACGCGCCGATGGCCGGCGAAATCGTGCAGCTGCATGCAGGCACGCGCCTCGTAGCGCGTGAGGGCCGACGTGAAGCGCATCCAGGCGCGCGTCGGCACGTAGTTCTCGATGCGCGGATCCAGGGCGCGGCGGTAATCGAACAGCTGGAACAGGCGCGCCTTGGCGGCGAAGCCGCCGGCGTCCTTGACCAGCATCGTGAACAGATCGGCGAAGTCGTTGAGGAGGAAGCCGGCGAAGTCAAGCTTGGCCTCCAGCAGGTCGCGGTAGCGCAGCGCGGTGAGGAAGCGCGCGGCCAGCCGCACGTCGCCGCTACGCTCCTCGATCACCCCGTTCGCCGCCAGCAGGTCGAGCAGGAAACGCAGGCCCTGCGGCTCGGTTCCCAGCGTCCTGCCGAGCGCCTGCACCGAGCCGCTGCGGTGCTCCACCAGACGGTCGACGAGGCCGAGCTCGAATGCGGTCTTGAGGGCGCGCGCGTCGACGACGGTGCGCAGGAACTCGTCGACGACCAGGAATTCGAGCGGCTGCGCCGGGCCGTCCCGGCGCTGATCCGGCGCGCTTGCTGCGTCCGCGGGCATGGCGGGGGAAAGGGTCAGCGCGCCCCGGCCGAGCGCGCGTCGTGCTCGCCGAGCAGCTTGCTCAACAGCAGTTGCAGGTGCTTGGCGATCACCGGCTGCACCGTGACGCGATGCAGCAGCTCGAGCTTGAGCTCGGCGCCAGGCCGCTCGCGCCCCGAGTCGATGCCGAAATCGAGCACCACCGTCCGGCGCGCGGCGCGCGCGGCAGCGATGTTGCAGTAGGAGCTGAGCAGATCGGAGGCGTCCCAGCGCGGCCGGCCGGTCTCGGCGGCGGCCGGACGGCTGCCCTCCGAAGTCGTGCGATTGGTTGCGTGCTCCATGCGCTCCATCCTGTGGGCCTGCGGGCGGTCTGTCGCAGGCCGGCGAACCCGCGCAGCGCGATGGTAGCACCGTCCGCCATACCTCCCGCGCCGCGGCGCCCTCGCGGACTCTCGGGTCCGGCGACGCACCGTGCGCAATGCGGCCAATCAGCCGGCGGGACGGTGGCTCACGCCGGGTCCGGCCCGCCGTCAGAAATCGACGTCCTCCTCCTCCGCGGGAGCGCCGCGCCGCTTGGCGCGGTGATGCTGCCACAGCGCGAGCGCCACCGAGGCGACCGAAGCCGCCAGCAAGCCGCCGGAGATCGGGTGCGTGATGAACAGCCAGGGGTTGGGATCGTTGGCGATGGCGCGGATCAGGTTCACCTCGATCTGGTCGCCCAGGATCAGGCCGAGGATCAGCGGCGCGAGCGGAATGCCGAACTTGACCATGGCGTAGCCGGCCACGCCGAAGATCAGCAGAACGTAGACGTCGTCCATGATGTTGTTGAGCGCGAACGCCCCGATCACGCACAGCACCAGCACCACCGGGATGAGGATCGATTTCGGCACCCCGATCACGCGCAGCCACAGGCGCGAACCGGCGGCGACCGTCAGCACCATCAGCGGCAGCGACACGAAATACGCCGCGTAGATGCCGTAGGCGATCGCCGGGTGCTGCGTGATGAACAGCGGCCCGGGCTGGATGCCGTGGATGGTCATCGCTCCGAGCATCACCGCGGTGACCGCGTCGCCCGGGATGCCGAACGCCATGATGGTGACCAGCGAGCCGGCGACGTTGGCATTGTTCGACGACTCCGAGGCGATGATGCCCTCCGGAATGCCGCTGCCGAACTTGTCCGGCCGGCGCGAGAACTTCTTCGCCTGGTCGTAGGCCATGATGTTCGCGGCGCTGCCGCCGATCGCCGGCAGCACGCCGATCAGGATGCCGATGAAGGTCGACCACAGCAACAGGAACGGCCGGCTCAGGATCTCCCACAGCACCTTGCGCTGCGACACCCTCAAGCTCTGCGCCGGTCCCGCCGCTCCGAGCGCCTGCCCGGGGCGCATCTTCTCGATGTCCGACATCAGCTGAGCGAAGGCGAAGATGCCGATCAGCACCGGCAGGAACGGAAACCCGCCCTGCAGGAAATCCGATCCCATGGTCAGGCGCGGCACCCCCAGGATCGGGTCGGCGCCGACCACCGTGATCACCAGGCCGATCGCGCCGGAGAGCAATCCCTTGGTGAGCGAGGTGCCTACCAGGCCGGCCACCATCGACAGCGCGAACACGAACAGCGAGAAGTACTCCCAGGGCCCGAACTTGAGCGCGATCGAGGCGAGCGGCCCGGTGGTCGCGATGAGGAACAATCCGCCCAGCAGCCCGCCCAGAAACGCCGCCCACACGCCGATCCACACCGCGCGGCCCGGCTCGCCCTTGCGCGTCATCGGGAAGCCGTCGAAGGTGGTGGCCACCGCCGAGGGCGTGCCGGGAATGCCGATCAGGCTCGCCGTGATCGACCCGCCCGCCGAGCCGCCGACGTACACCCCGGTCATCGCCGCCAGGCCCTGCAGCGGATCGAGCCCGAAGGTGAACGGCAGCACCATGATGATGGTCATGGTGATGGTGATGCCGGGCAGCGCGCCGCCGATGACGCCCGCCACCGTGCCGAGCAACAGCGGCACGAGATACTTCAGGTGCAGGATGCCGAGGACGCTGGCGAACAGGTGCTGATACAGGACTTCCATGGCCTACATTCCGGTCCAGCTTCCGCGTGGCAGCAGCACCGACAGGTAGTGATCGAACACCAGAAAGGTCAGTCCGCTGGTGACCGCCGCCACCGCCAGCACCAGCAGCCAGCGGCGCCAGCCGCGCGCCGGATCGAGCACCACCTGCAGCAGCGCGACGAACAGGAAGGTCGCGATGCGGAAGCCGAGCCCGGGCAGCAGCGCGACGTAGACGGCGAAGATCGCGAACGTGACCGCGACCAGACGGTAGTTGAGCGGCGCCTCGGGCTTGCGCACCGCCACCCGCGTGCCGCGGCGCCCGGCCAGCACGTCGGACACCAGCAGCATGGCGCTCAGTCCGGCCATCAGGCCGAGCACGATGCGCGGATAAAAGCCCGGCCCGACCGGCACCATCGTGGGCCCGGGCAGGCCGCGCGTCAGGGCGAGCCCGAACAGGCTGAGCGCCAGGCAAACCAGCCCGGCGATGCCGTCCCGCCCGAGCATCAGCGTTTCTTCAGCAGCCCCAGGTCCTCCGACACCCGCTTGTACAGCGCGTCATCGGTCTTGAGGAATTCGGCGTAGCCCTTGCGGTCGCGGAAATCCACGTCGGTGCCTTGCAGCGCCATCGCCTTGGCGAACGCAGGGTCCTTCGCCGCCGCGGCGCAGGCGGACTCGAGCTTCGCCTCGGCGGCTTGCGGCGTGCCCTTCGGCACCATCAGTCCGCGCGACACCGCGTACACCACGTTGTAGCCCAGCTCCTTCATGGTCGGCACGTTCGGGATATCCGGGTTGCGCTTGTCGCTCAGGATGGCGATGAACTTGAGCAGCCCGGCCTGCACCTTCGAATTCTGCGTCAGGTTGGAATCGGTCAGATCGATGTGGCCGCCGAGAATCGCGTTCATGCGCGGCGCGAGGCCGTCATACGGGATGTACTTGAACTTGAGGCCCGCGGCCTTCTCCACCAGCGCCATCGAGAACTGGCTGGTCGAGCCGAGCGAAGCGCCGACCGTGACCTCGCCCGGATGCGCTTTGGCGTAGGCGTACAGGCCCTTCCAGTCGTTGTATGGCGTCTTCGGACTGGCGGTGATGATCGAAGGCGTCGCCGTGATCAGGCAGATCGGATCGAAGTCCGTGTAGCGCACGTCGGTGACGCCGGTGTAGTACGCCGAGTGGATGAAGTCGTGCGCGGCGAACAGCGTGTAGCCGTCGGCCGGCGAGTTCTTCGCGTCGCGCTCGCCCACGGTGCCCGAGGCGCCTTTCACGTTGGCGATCACCACCGTCTGGCCGAGCTGCTTCTGCAGCAGCGGCGCGAACGGCCGGAAGATGTTGTCGGTGTCCCCGCCCGCCGGCCAGGGCACGACGATCTTGACCGGTCGATCGGGATACTGGGCGGAAGCGGTGAACGGCGCCAGCAGCGCGAGCGCGGCGGCGGCAGCGGCAAGTCCCCTCATCATGATGATCTCCCCTGTGGCGGTTGCGGTTGCGGTTGCGGTTGCGGTTGCGGTTGCAGCGCAGCGAGCGCCAGCCCCTCCGGGCACGGCGTGCCCCGAACCGTGCCGTGTTATACCAAATCCCGGCTCGCCGCGCGTGGACCGGGCTCAACGAAATGGCAAGTGCGGGGCGTGGCGTGAGCCGCGGCGGATCGGCGCGGCCTAGCCGTTGAAACGCGCGATCCAGCCGCGCTCGATGCGGTCCTTGACTCGCCACAGCCAGCGCCCCTCGGCCGACAGCCCGTCCCACGAGGCGATCGCGTAGCGCGTGCCGACCAGCGCGTGCGCGTGCCCCGCGCCGAGCAGAGCAGCAGGTGCTTCAAGGCGCGGTCGCACTGTCGGTTGCCTGCGTCATCGGTGCACGCCCGGGGTCGCGGAACGCGCGCGATCTGGGCGCCACGTCGGATCCAGTTTAACATCGGCACACACGCTTCCCGGCCCCAGCGGAGACCGACGATGGCCCTCGACGCTCTGGTGTTCGACGCCTACGGCACCTTGTTCGACGTGCACGCGGTGCGCGCGCGCTGCGAGGAATTCTGGCCCGGCCAGGGCGCCGCGCTGTCGCAGCTGTGGCGCCAGAAGCAGCTCGAGTACAGCTGGCAGCGCAGCCTGATGAACCGCTATGCGCCGTTCTCCGTGGTGACGCGCGAGGCGCTCGCGTACTCATGCGAGACGCTGGGGCTCGCGCTCGACGACGCGCGCGCGCAGGCGCTCGCGGCCGCGTATCTGCATCTCGAGCCCTACCCCGACGTTCCGGCCGCGCTCGCTCAGCTCAGGGACGACGGCCGCAAGCTCGCGATCCTGACCAACGGCTCGCCCGACATGATCGAGCCGCTGCTGAGCAACCGCGGCCTGCAGGGCGCGTTCGACGCGGTGCTCAGCGTCGAGCCGCTCAGGATCTTCAAGCCGGCGCCGCAGGTGTACCAGTCCGCGGTCAACCGGCTCGGCGCGCCGGCCGCGCGCATCGGCTTCGTGTCCTCGAACTGCTGGGACGCGCTCGGCGCCAAGTCCTTCGGCTTCACCGTGTTCTGGATCAACCGCGGCGCGGCGCCGGTGGACCGGCTCGGCTTTCAGCCCGACGGCATGCTCGCGAGCCTGGGTGATCTGCCGCCGCGGATCGCGCGCTGAGCGCTCAGTTCAGCTGCACGCGCTCGCCCCAGGGCACCTCGCCGCGACCCTTGACGATCCACAGCACCGGGTATTGCGGCGCCAGCTCGGGGAACTCGCCGAGCGCGTCGGTGAAGTAGAGCAGCGCGTCCGGGCGCCACGCGGCTTCGCGCACCCAGTCGAACACCGGCGTGAAGCGCGTGCCGCCTCCGCCGCCGACGTGCTCGGGGAGCGCGATCCGCTCCCAGGGCTCGAACGTCCAGGGCGCGTGCGGCGCGAGCCCGGCATCGCACGCGGTGAGCACCACGCGCGCGCGCAGCTGGCCGTGCAGCGCGTCGAGCTCGTCGAGAAACTCCTCCAGCTCGCCGCGCCCGATCGAGCCGCTGGTGTCGAGCGCGACCACCAGGTGGGCCAGACGCCCGATGCGGCCGGGAAAGATCGCGCCGCCGGCGCTCTCCTGGCGGCGGCTGGGACGCTCGTAGCCGTAGTCGTCGGGCGCGATCGAGGTGAGGAAGCGCGCCAGCAGCGCGCGCCACGGAAGGCGCGGGCGGGCGAGATCGCCGAGCGCGCGCTGCCAATGCGGGTTCAGCCGCCCCGCGCGCGATGCCGCGAGCGCGCTCGCGGCGAGGCGCTGGCTCCAGCGCCCCTCGAGCCCATCGGCGTCGAGCGGAGCGGCGCGCGCCGCGAGCTCGTCGAGGCCCTCGCGATGCGCTTCGAGAAAGCCCCCCTCCAGCCGCACCGCGTCGGGCGCACGCCGCGCCCTGGCCAGCGACTGCAGCGCGGCCGAGGACGCGCCCGGGCCGTGGCGATCGAGCGTTTCGCCGCGCGCATCCGCCGCCAGCAGCGGGTAGATCTCCTCCGCCGCCAGGCCGAGGAACGCCGCATCGAGCAGCGCGTGCGGCGGCGGCGTCATGCCGTCATCGACCAGCAGCTGGTTCACCGCGTAATCGCAGGCCAGCTCCCACAGCCGCGCGACGCGATGGCGGCGCCGCGTGAAGTGTCCCAGGGCGAGATGCAGCGCCTGGTGCGCGAGCGCGAACTGCAGCTCGGCGAGCGGGGCCGCGAGCGCCGCCTCGGGATCGAAGAACACGCGCCGGCCGTCGGTGCCGAGGCGCGCTTCGCCTGCGCGCTCCTGCGGCTCCAGGTGCAGGGCGAGCTCGCCGAGGAACGGGCGCTCGAGCACCAGCCGCGCGCGCGCGGCCGCGATGCGCGCGCGCGCTAGGCCGCGGCGCGCGCCGTCCCGATGAGGTCGCTCACCGCCGCGGCCCATGCATCGAATCCTTCGACGTCGTACAGCGGCTCGTCGAGCGCGCGCGACAGGTCGGCGACCAGCATCACGCCGAGCTCGCGCTGCGGCAGCCGGGCCGCGTACGCGAGCACGTTGGCGCACGCCCTGCGCCGCGCTTCGCCGCGCGGCTGGCGCGACACCCTGCGAACGAGCGCCGCGGCCACGGCGTACTGCAGGTCCACGCCTTGCGGCACCTCGAACGAGCGCCCCGCGACGATCGCCCCCAGGTCGGGGAGCCGGCCGACGTGCTCCAGGTAGGCCGCCAGCGCGAGCGCGGCGGGCTGCCCGACGCAAGCCGCGAGCGCATCGGGCAGCAGGTCGCGGCGCGCGGCGTATTTGGCCAGCGCGCGGTGCGCGAACTCCCACGAGCGCGGCGAGGGAAACGCGGCGCGCTGGCGCGCGGGATCGAAATCGAACAGCAGGTCCGGGCGGAAGCGCAGAAACGCGATCAGGCCCTCGTCGAGATCCGCGCGGTGCGCCCACGCCGCCCAGTCGTCCAGGTGCGGCTCGAGCTCGTAGTGCGTGAAGCGGTTGGCGAGCGGCGCCGCCATCTGGTAGGTGACGCCGCGGTCGCCGTGGCGGTTGCCGG
>Ga0307372_10000851_pt1 | contig 53306 bp, 52 predicted proteins | sample OX1MG_FD_202533 | JGI IMG/M metagenome (GOLD analysis project Ga0307372, IMG submission 202533) | Soil microbial communities from Risofladan, Vaasa, Finland - OX-1 | ecosystem: Environmental > Terrestrial > Soil > Coastal area > Acid sulfate soil | place: Finland: Risofladan, Vaasa | collected...
TCAAGCTCCTCTGCCGCCTCTACGACCCCACCTCGGGCCGGGTCCTGCTGGATGGACACGACCTCAAGGACTACGATCCGACCCAGCTTCGCGGTGCGATTGCGGCCATGTTCCAGGACTTCGTGACCTATCAGGCCACGGCCGCAGAGAACATCGGCCTGGGAGATTTAAACCGGATCGAAGACCTCCCAGCCATCCGCGAGGCCGCGGCCAAAAGCGGAGCGGACGCCGTCGTCGACCGTCTAGCGATGGGTTATGACTCGCCCCTGGGGCGCTGGTTCGAGGGCGGGGTCAACCTCTCCGGGGGGGAGTGGCAGAAGCTCGCCCTGGGCCGCGCGTTTCTGCGCGACGCCTCCGTCATGGTCCTCGACGAGCCCACCTCGGCGCTCGATGCCCAGGCCGAGTTCGAGCTCTTCGGGCGTCTGCGCCAGCTGAGCGCGGGGCGCACCGCGGTCTACATCTCTCATCGCTTCTCGACCGTGCGACAGGCGGACCGGATCCTGTTCTTGGAGGGCGGGCGGCTGATCGAGGAGGGCACCCACGCCACGCTCATGGCGCTCGCTGGTCGCTACGCGGCACTGTTCAACATGCAGGCCAGCGCCTACGCCGACCTGCCCCTGGAAGAGGGCGTCAGGTGATCGATCTGGAGCGCCTGGGGGGTGAGGCCGCGCTGTCCCAGCTGGTGGAGCGCTTCTACGCCGGAGTCGAGGCGGATCGAATCCTGCGCCCGCTCTACCCCGCCGACATGTCGGAATCCAAGCGCAATCTGCTTCTCTTCCTGGTCCAGTACTGGGGCGGGGAGCCCGTGTACAACCGCCTCCGTGGGCACCCTCGTCTGCGCCTGCGGCACCAGGCTTTCCCGATCGGTCCTGAGGAGCGGGACGCATGGCTCAGCCACATGCGCGCGGCCCTGGACGGCCTCGAGCTTGACCCCGAGGCCCGGGCCGCCGTGGAGCACTACTTCGACTCCGCCGCCCACTCCCTGGTCAACGCCCCTCAAGGCAACCAAGGCGAGGGGTCAAAGGTTTGAACACCTCGTCCTGCGGGGTAGGAGTTCGGCATGGCATTTGACGTCTTTATTCAGCCCGGAGTGGGGTCCTCCGACGCGCTTTTGGACTGGCTCGAGCGGTACGAGATCACCACTCAGATCCACGACGTGGACAACGATGAGGGTGCGCTGGCCCTGGCCCTGGCCCTGGGCGGGGGGGCCTTGCCGGTCACCCGCCGCGGCGGCCGCACGGTTCCCGGGTACGACCCTCAAGCCCTGCTCGCGCTGCTCCAGCCCGATCCCGCCGACGAGGGCTTGGAGCTCATCGCCGGCTCCACCGGCGAGGTCGTGGTGGGCCGGGTCGAGGCGGGCGGCCCGGCCGCGCGGCTGGGTCTTCAGGAGGGCGACGTGGTGGCCGAGCTGGGGGGCTATTCGGTCTTCTCCCCAGACCAGGTGCTGAGCGCGCTGAAGCGTTCGGGCAAGCGCTCACTGCGGCTGCGCGTGCGCCGGGGTGACCACTGGCTGACGGTGGCCACCGAGGAACAGACGGCGGCCTAGCCGGCGACGCTGGGAGCGGTCCCGGCACAATGTGGGCGTGGTCCCGCGCCGCGTGCTCCTCGATTTGGGCCCGGCGCGTGATTCGCCATCGTTTCGGAGCTTCCTGGTCGCGGTCATCACCTCGATATCGGGCCGGCAGGCCGTCAGCGTCGCTCTTCCCTTCCAGGTTTACCTGCTGACCCACTCCTCGCTCACCGTGGGCCTGGTCAGTCTGGCTCGGCTGCCTCCGATGATGCTGGCCGGCCTCTACGGCGGCGTCCTCGTCGATCGCTACGACCGCCGCCGCGTTATGTTCGTGAACCGGCTTCTAAACGGCGTCTGTTCTGGGGCCCTGGCCGTGACCGCGCTCTTCCCGCACCCCTCGCTGCTGCCCATCATCGTGCTCGCCGCGGTCGGCGCGGGACTGGGCAACATCGAAATGTCCTGTCGGCTCTCCATTCCTCCCCGCCTGTTCCCCGACCATCGTCTTGCCTCAGCCAGCTCGCTGCAGCAGGCGGCGACCCAGATCGCGGTCGTCGTCGGTCCCATCCTGGGTGGGCTCGTCATCGGGGCCATCGCCCTCTCCGCGGCCTTCCTGGTCGACGTGCTGATGGCCCTGCCGGCACTCCTGGCCATCTCCCGCCTGCCACCACTGCCGCCACTGGGCCGGCCTCCGGCCTGGGGGCTGGGAGTGCCGCTGGAAGGCCTGGGCTTCGCCCTTCGCAGTCCACTCCTGCGCGCCACCTTCCTGATCGACCTGGTGGCGATGATCTTTGGCGCTCCCACCGCGTTATTCCCCGCCCTGGCCCTCACCGTCTACCACGTCGGGCCGGCCGGCCTGGGATTGCTTTATTCGGCCATCGGCATGGGTGGGATGGTCGCGTCCGCGTTGACCGGCTGGGTCGGATCGGTCCAGCGACGCGGCCTGGCGGTCACGCTGGCAGTGCTGGTCTGGGGCTCCGCCATGACTGGGTTTGGACTCACCGCGCCGCTGTTCATCGCCGGCCTGGGACTGCTCGGGCTGGCCGGCGGTGCCGACGTGGTCAGTGCCATATTTCGCACCACCATCGTCCAGATGGCGACACCCGACCGCCTGCGCGGACGCATCGGTTCGCTCAACTCCCTGGTGGTGGTGTCAGGACCCGGCCTGGGCGATCTGGAGTCCGGTGGCGTGGCCGCGCTCAGCTCACCCGTCTTCTCGGTCGTGTTCGGCGGTGTCGCCTGCGTGATCGGAGCCCTGATCCTGGCCGGGGCGGTGCCGTCGCTACGCTCCGGCCGGCCCGAGCCGGCGCTCGATGCGGCGGAGCCGGCCCTGGGCGCGTCCAGCCCTACCCGGTAGGTCGATTCGGGCCGGTCAGGCCACCTCGAGCAGTTCGACCGCGAATATCAGGTTGGCGTGGGGGGGAATCAGGCCCCCGGCGCCTCGGCTCCCGTAGGCCAGTTGGGATGGGATCTCAAGCCGGCGCCGGCCCCCCACGCGCATCCCCTGTACCCCCTCGTCCCAGCCCGCGATGACCGAGCCTGCACCCAGGGCGAAGCGGAACGGCGAGCCCCGATCTCGGGAGCTGTCAAACTTTTGACCGTCGGTCAACCACCCCGTGTAGTGGACTGAAACCTCCCGGCCTGCGATCGCCTCCTCGCCAGTGCCGATCTCGACCTCGCTATACGCCAGGCCCGAGGCGGTGGTGGTCACGTCCGACCCGGACAGATCGAATTTGTCTTGCATTGGATTAGCGTATCCAATGCGCTGCTCAGGTCGGGGTACGATGCCACTGCAAATGGCTGGCAATCGCGGAACTCTGCTCATCGTCGAGGACTCGCCAGAGACGGCCGAGCTCCTGGCCGCGGTGGTCGAAGAGGAGGGCTTCTCGGCTCTGGTATGCGCATCGGCCCAGACTGCGCACGAGGCCTTCTCCGCCCACCGGCCGGTGGCGGTGTTCATGGATTGGGTCCTGCCCGATCGCCCGGGGACCGAACTCTGTCGCCAGCTTCGGTCTGAGGATCCTTTGGTTCCGATCTTGTTTGTGAGCGGCCGAGACGATGAGGCCAGCATCAGCCGCGGTCTTGACAGCGGCGCCGACGACTTTTTGGTCAAGCCCGTGCGCCGCGCCGAGCTGGTCGCACGGCTCGAGGCGCACGTGCGCAAGGCCCAGGCGGCCGGCGTCGGAGAGGTGGAGCCAGGCCCCACGATGGACCGCACCATCCGGCTGGGAGCGGTCGAAATCGACCCCGCCGCCCGCACCGTGCTGACCGGCGGCCGGGAGGTCAGCCTGGGCCCGCTTGAGTTCCGACTGCTGGAGTATTTCGCCCGCAACGCTGGCATCGCCGTCTCCCGCGAGCAGATTCTGAACGAGGTGTACGGATATGACGCCGACATCTCGACCGAGCGCGTGGACCTCCTGGTCAGGCGCCTGCGGAGCAAGCTCGGCGAAGGACTCGACCGGGGAAATCAGCTGGTCGCAGTCGCTGGCTATGGGTATCGGTTGGAGCGGAGGGCGGGCGAGCGCGCGGCCGGCGGCTAGGGATAGAATCGTGGGGCTTTGGCATATGTGATCACGGAACCCTGTGTCGGAACCAAGGACGCGTCGTGCGTCGAGGTCTGCCCCGTGGACTGCATCCACACCGACGATAAGGCAGAGATCTACTACATCGATCCTGACGAGTGCATCGACTGCGGCGCCTGCGTTGACCCCTGTCCGGTCGACGCCATCTATCCCGAGGACGAGGTCCCCGCGCAGTGGACGTCGTTCATCAAAGTCAACGCCGACTACTTCAAGAAATAATGAGTCGCCACAGCGTCACCCTGATCCCCGGCGACGGGGTTGGTCCGGAGATCTGCGATGCGACCGTCCGCGTGATCGAGGCCACCGGAGTCAAGTTCGATTGGGACGTACAGCAGGCCGGGGAGAACGTGATGGCCGAATTCGGCACCCCGCTGCCCGAGCACGTTCTGAGCTCCATCCGGCGCAACAAGGTGGCCCTCAAGGGACCGATCACGACGCCGATCGGGACCGGCTTCCGCAGCGTCAACGTGGCGCTGCGCTTGGAGCTGGATCTCTTCGCCTGCCTGCGCCCGGTCAAGGCCTACCCGGGGGCGCGCAATCTGCGCGACGATCTGGATCTGATCTTCGTACGCGAGAATTCGGAGGACATCTACACCGGAGTCGAGTTCGAAGAGGGAAGTCCCGACTGCCTACACCTGATCGACGAGCTCTCGACCCTGAGCGGAAAGAAAATCAGGACCGACTCCGGTCTTTCAATCAAGCCGATCTCGATCTTCGGCACCCAGCGCATCGTCCGCTACAGCCTTGAATACGCGCGGCGATACGGGCGGCGCAAGGTCACTCTGGTCCACAAGGCCAACATCATGAAACACACCGACGGGCTGTTTCTGCGCGTTGGGCGAGAGGTGGCCAAGGACTATCCCGACATCGAGTTCGAGGATCGCATCGTCGACAACATGTCCATGCAGCTGGTCCTGCGCCCGCAGGAGCAGGATGTGATGGTCCTGCCCAACCTGTATGGCGATATCCTTTCCGACCTCGGCGCGGGCATGATCGGGGGCTTGGGCCTTGCCCCGGGGGCCAACATCGGCGCCGACGTCTCGGTCTTTGAGGCCACTCACGGCAGCGCTCCCAAGTACGCGGGTAAGAACAAGGTCAATCCGATGGCGGTGATGCTGTCGGGCGTGCTCATGCTCCGGCATCTGGAGGAGGGTGAGGCGGCGGATCAGCTCGAAGGTGCGATCGCGGCCGTGATCAAGTCGGGCCGCGCCGTGACCTACGACATGAAGGTCGACCGCAACGATCCCGACGCCGTCGGCACGAGCCAGGTGGCCGACGCGATCGTCGACCATATGGGGGCCGGCGCCTGATCGATCTCGGCCTCAGGCCCTGGCGTGGGCCAGCTGTACGACCGCGTCGATGATGAGCTGGACCGCGATGGCCGATAGCAAAAGGGCGAGCACGCGAGACAGGAAGTTGATCGCTGCGGGCCGCAACAAGCGCGAGATCTGACCGGCCAGGCTCAGCCCGGCCCCGACGACAAGGACGGTGAGCATGATGCCCAGCACCACTCCCGCCCGACCCGGCCCGTCCGAGTAACGAGTGCTGAGGACCATGACCGCCGCGATGGCGCCGGGTCCGGCCAGGAGCGGGGTCGCCAGCGGGACCAGGGCTATGTTGCTGGCCTCGCTGGCGGGAAGGGTCTGGCCCCGGAACGACTCCAGCGCAACCAGCAGCAGGAGCAAGCCCCCGGCGATGGACAGGCTCTGGACAGATATGTGTAGGTAGCTCAGGACGGCGCCGCCAAAGAGCGCGAACCCAGTCACGAGGGCGCCGGCGGCGAGGGCGGCCTGGATTGCCAACCAGGTTCGATCGCGGCTCTTGCGTCCCGCTGCCAAGGCGATGAACATGGGCACGTTGCCGATCGGATCCATGATCACGACCAGGGTCACAAAGCTCTGCGCAAATGCGCGCGCATTGATCATCTGTGCTTCCCCAGCCCAGCCCGAGGACTGGTGGTCGGAGCCCCCACCCGGGGCTTCACGAAGTCCCTCGCAGGTCTTAATATGCGCATCGGCATCGCCCTCAACCCAAACCCTCCATTCGTCTCAGCACCCGGTGACGGGCGTAATCGCGGTCGCCGCCGGCGACGGCGGGACTTGCTGGCGCTCGCGCTGATTTCGATCACGGTACTGCTTGGCGCCGGCTGCGGGGTTGTGGGTGGTCACTTCTGGCTTGGCGTCAGGGCGCCGGTGGTCCACCTCTCCCGCACTGCGGCTCACTCCAACGAGGTCTTGAGCACCGCCACTCGCCCCATCCGCCCCCTCGCCTTCAGCTCGTCCTGGCTGGCGTCCCACCCGCCGCCCGACCTCGGAATCGCCGCAACCGAGGGAATCGAGGTCGACCTTGACTCAGGGCGCGTGCTCTGGGAGAGGGCGCCCGACGTGCAGCGCGCGCCCGCCAGCCTGACCAAGATGGTCACGGCCATGGTGGCTCTGGACCTGGCTTCGATGGGCACCGAGGTGACGGTATCGGCCCTGGCGGCCCAGGAGCCGCCAGACCTGATGGGTTTGTCGGCGGGCGAGGTGGTATCGGTCCGGGATCTCATGTACGGGATGTTCTTAGATTCCGGCAACGACGCCGCCGAGGCCCTGGCCGACGGGCTGGTGATGCACGATCGTTTCATCGCCTTGATGAACGCTAAGGCGCGGGCGATGGGTCTGTTGGACCTCCGATTCATGAATCCGACCGGCCTGGATCAGCCGGGCCACCAGGCCAGCGCCTACGACCTGGCGGTCATCGCCGCGAGCCTGGTCACGTACTACCCTGAGCTTCTGCCCATCGCCGACACGCGACAGATCTCAATTCCGGCCACCGCCTCGCACAAGGCCTACCAGGCCTATAGCCTGGACAAGATGCTATGGAGCTACCCCGGCGCGGTGGGCCTGAAGACCGGCTTCACCGATGCCGCCGGCGGCTGCGTGGCCTCTCTGGCCGTGCGCGGGAAGCGCCGCATACTGGCCGTGGTGATGAATTCGGATGTGTTCTTCACCGACGCCGGCAAGCTCCTGGACTATGGATTCTCCACCCCGGCCTGATCCGGACCGATAGACTCTCCGATCGTCATGATTCCAATCGAAGGCGTGCACGCACTGGAGGTCTTGGACTCCCGGGGTAACCCTACGGTCCAGGTGACGGTCGAGACAGCGTTCGGATCCGGTACCGCCACCGTCCCCTCGGGTGCCTCTACAGGGCGTCACGAGGCGGTGGAGCTGCGCGATGGCGACCCCGGACGGTTTGGCGGCAAGGGGGTTCTGGGCGCGGTGGCCAACGTCAATGGTGAGATCGCCGAGGCGTTGGAGGGGATGGATGCATCCGACCAGCTTGGGCTGGACCGCGTCCTGTGCGACATGGACGGAACCCCGAACAAGTCGCGCCTTGGAGCCAACGCCGTGCTCGGGGTTTCGCTGGCGGCGGCGCACGCCGCAGCGGCGGCGGTGGAAATGCCGCTCTACCGTTACCTGGGCGGCGCCCAGGCCAACCTGCTCCCCCTGCCCATGGCCAACATCCTGAACGGGGGAGCCCACGCCGACAACAACGTCGATCTGCAGGAGTTCATGGTCTGCCCGGTGGGCATGGCCAGCTTTCAGGAGGCTCTGCGGGCGGTGGCGGAGGTCTACTCGAACCTCAAGGGCGTCCTCGCGGGGCGCCAGCTCGCCACCGGAGTCGGTGACGAGGGGGGATTCGCTCCCCGACTTGAGTCCAACGAGGAGGCCCTGGCCTTGATCGTCGAGGCCATTTCGGCGGCCGGCTACCGGCCGGGCCAGGACGTGGCGGTGGCGATCGACGTCGCCGCCAGTGAGCTGTATTCGAGCGGCCACTACAACTTGGCCGGGGAGGGCCGGACCATGGAGGCGGCCGAACTCGTCGAACTGTACGCCGGCTGGGCTGATCGCTACCCCGTGATCTCAATCGAGGACGGAATGGCCGAGGACGACTGGGAGGGGTGGAAGCTGCTCACCGAACGCCTGGGGGAGCGAGTCCAGCTGGTCGGAGATGACCTCTTTGTGACCAACCCCGAGCGCATCGCCAAGGGGGTCAAGGCGGGCGTGGCCAACTCCGTACTGATCAAGGTCAACCAGATCGGGACCCTGAGCGAGACCCTGGCCGCCATCGACATGGCGCGGTCCGCCGGTTACAGCGTGGTGATCTCGCACCGTTCCGGGGAGACCGAGGACGTGACCATCGCCGACCTCGCCGTTTCCACCGCCGCGGGCATGATCAAGACGGGTGCGCCGGCGCGCTCCGAGCGGGTGGCCAAGTACAACCGCCTCCGGGTGATCGAGGCTGAGCTCGGCATGGGCGCGCGCTACGCTGGTGGAAGCCGGCTTCGAATCCGGTGAGAGCTGACTCGCGGGCGGTCCACGCCGGTCGAGAGCTGGGCCCCCGCGATCCCCAGGCGCCGACCCTGGTGCCGACTTCGGCCTGGGTGTTCACAGACCTGGACGACTACGACTCGGTGGCCTCTGCCGCCATCCCAGGGCACGTGTACGCCCGTGAGTCGAGCACCAACGTCTCCATGCTCGAGGTCGCCATGGCCGCCCTGGAAGGGGCGGAGAGCTCGGCCGCCACTGCGTCCGGCATGGCCGCGGTCCTGACCAGCATCCTCGCCCTGGCTCCACGCCCAGCCCCGCTGGTGGTTGACCGCAGGGCCTACGGCGGCAGCCTGGCTCTGCTTCGGCGGGACCTCGCCCCGCTCGGATATGTGATTCGCGAGGTGGACCTCGACGATGCGCGGGCGCTGGAGGTGGGGCTCGACGGCGCGGCCCTGCTGTTGGCCGAGACCATCTCCAACCCGCTCTGCCGGGTTTGTGATCTGGACCGGGTGGCGCTGGCCTGCCGTCGCGCGGGCGCCGCCCTGGTGGTGGACGGCACCTTCGCGACTCCGATTCTGAACCGGCCCCTTGAGCACGGGGCAACCCTGGTGCTGCACAGCGCGACCAAATACCTGGGCGGTCATTCCGACCTGGTGGCAGGCGTGGTCTGTGGTCCGGAGGCGATCATCGAGGAGGTGCGTGCCCGGCGCTCCCGGCTGGGGGCCAGTCTGGGTGCATTTGAGGCCTGGCTGGCTCTGCGGGGGTTGCGGACGCTGCACCTGCGCATGCCCCGCCACAGCTCGAACGGGCTTCGGCTGGCCCGCGCCATGAAGCCGTTCCCGGGAGTGGAGAGGGTGCACCATCCGGCCCTGGACGTGGAGGCTGGGGCGGTCTGCCAGCGCCTCCTGCCCGCGGGAAGCGGCGGGATGTTCGCATTTGACCTCGACGGCGGCCGGCCTGCGGTTCAGCGGTTGGTCTCGGGGCTGGGGCTGGTCCGTTTTGCCGCCAGCCTGGGCGGGGTGGAGACGACGATCTCCTACCCCGCTCTCACCTCGCATCGCAGCCTGAGCGCGGAGGAGAGGCGCGCGGCGGGGGTGGGGGAGGGGACGGTCCGGGTGTCCACCGGCCTCGAGGACCCTCAGGACCTGATCGACGACTTTCAGCAGGCACTGGGTACGCAGTAGCAAGATGTGGCGGGGTGGGTTGGGCGTTTTCAGCGCCGCCGTGCGCGGCGTGGCGCCAGAGGTCGAGAACCGGTGCCGGATCGGGGCGGGGAGGGTGACTGCATAGCTTGTCGGCGTACACCGTGCTCCAGCTCTTTGAACTCCTCCTCTTTTCGGGGGTGTTCTTCTACGGGTCGGCCACTCATCGGCCCTCGATCGTGGTGCTGGCGGGCGGGCTCTTGCTGGGCAAGGCGGTTTTGAACGTCATTGGCTCGGATGGAGCCTCGCTATATCGGCGATCGCTGATCGGATACGGAGTCGGCGCCATCTTCATCGCCGTTGGCGTCGTTCTGTTCAAGATCACCTAGGCCTGCAGCCGCCTGGGCCGGGTTTCTAGACTGATTCACGCATGACCCCACCCGCGCCGGTCGACCACATCACGCAGCTGGTCGGGAACACGCCGCTCGTCCGGGTCAAGATGTTCTCGGACCTCAACCCCCGACTGGACGTCTTCGCCAAGTGGGAGTGGTGCAACCCGGGCGGATCGGTCAAAGACCGCGCCGCCCTATCCATGATCGAGGACGGCGAACGCCGCGGAGTGCTGACCCGCGACCGGATTCTGATCGACTCCACCTCCGGTAACACCGGCATCGCCTACGCCCTGATCGCGCGCGCCAAGGGTTACCGGGTTCGCCTGGTCATGCCGGAGAACGTGTCGGCCGAGCGCAAGCGACTGGCCGAGGCGTACGGCGCCGAACTGGTGTACTCCGACGGCATGGAGGGCTCGGACGGAGCCATCAGGCTCTGCCACGAGCTGATCGAGCGTGACCCCGACCTCTACTTCTACCCCGATCAGTACAACAACCCGGCCAATCCGCGGGCTCACTACGATGGAACCGCGGTCGAGATCCTGACCCAGACCGGAGGTCGGGTCAGTCACTTCATCGCCGGCCTGGGGACCACGGGGACCTTCACCGGTAGCGCGCGGCGCCTAAAGGAGCACGATCCCTCCATCCGGACCATAGCCGTACAGCCCGAGGACCCCTTTCACGGCCTGGAGGGGCTCAAGCACCTGCCCAGTGCCATCCCTCCGGGGATCTGGGATCCGAGCCTGGCCGATGACCTGTGGGGGGCTCCAACCGAAGGCGCGTACGAGCTGGCTCGGAACCTGGTCCGCAGCGAGGGTGTGCTCGTCGGCCACTCCTCGGGTGCCGTGCTCTGGGCGGTGTCCCAGCTGGCGCGGGAAGTCGACCGGGGGATGGTGGTGGTGATCTTTCCCGATCGCGGTGACCGCTACCTTTCAACCGGGCTCTACGGGGCGCGGTAGCGATGCGCATCAGCCCCGTGGCCATGGACCAGATTCGGGCCCACGCCGAATCTGGTTATCCGTTTGAGATCTGCGGGATCATGATCGCCGCCCAGGAGCAGGGGGTTGTGACCACCACCGAGCCCGTGCGCAACACCGTCGTCGATCGGGCGCGTGACCGCTACGAGATGGATCCGGTGGACCAGATCCGGGTCCAGCGCCGCTGCGACGCCGAGAGGACCTCGATCATCGGCTATTACCACAGCCACCCAGATCATCCCGCGTGGGCCTCTTTGACCGACGCTGAGCGCGCCTGGAAGGGTCCGGTGTACCTGATAGTCAGCTGTGCTCAGGGCCGGGTGGTCGACGCCAACGCGTTCATCGCCGTTGCTGACGGCGGACCCATGGAGCAGACCGAACTCATCGTCGAATGAGTCCCGGCGGCGGCCGCCCCCCCGCCCGGGCCACAATGAGGCGGTGTCCCGACCCGTGGTTGCACTTGTGGGGCGTCCCAACACCGGCAAGTCGACCCTCTTCAACCGTCTCATCGGCCGGCGCCAGGCCATCGTCGACGCTCAACCGGGCCTGACCCGGGACCGTCTCTACGGAGTGGCGGATTGGAACGGGCGTGAGTTCACCGTGGTCGACACCGCGGGCCTCCTCTTCGGCGCCGATGAGGGGTCGCAGGCGGCCATCGAAGAGCAGACGCGACTGGCCATCGCCGAGGCGAGTTTGATCGTCCTCATGCTCGATGTTCGCCAGGGTCTGACCCCGATCGATCGCGACATCATGCAGATGCTGCGCCGGTCGGCGCGGCCGGTGGTCGTGGCCGCGAACAAGGCTGACCACCCGGGCCAGGATCACTTTCGGCACGAGATCTTGGAACTCGGATTGGGGGAGCCGGTCCTGATCTCGGGTCAGCATGGGTTGGGCATCGGTGAGCTGCTGGACGAGATCGTGCTCCGGCTGCCCGCACCCGAGGAGAGCGTTGCGGCCGAAGAGGAGACCGCGCGACTGGCCATCATGGGACGCCCCAACGTGGGCAAATCCTCGCTCTTGAACCGTCTCCTGGGCGAGTCGCGGTCGGTAGTCTCCGAGGAGCCCGGGACCACGCGCGATCCGGTCGATACCGAGATCATCTTCGACGGCCTGCCGGTGACACTGGTCGACACGGCCGGGATCAGGCGCCGCTCGGCGGCGCGAGACCGGGCCGAGCACTTCAGCCTCCTGCGCGGAATCAAGGCCATGGAGCGAGCCGACGCCTCGATCCTGGTCATGGATGCGACCGAGGGCGTCCTGGCCCAAGACCAGCATGTGGCCGGATACGCCCTTGAGGCGGGCAAGGGGCTGATCCTGGTCGTGAACAAGGTGGATCTGCTCCCCGCCATAGATAAAAAGCAAACCCTGTGGCGCGAGCGCGTCCTCTCCCAGTTCAGATTCTTTGCCCACGCGCCCGTCCTGACCATCTCCGCCCTGACCGGGGAGGGGGTGGAGCGCGTGCTCCCGGCCGCGCTCGAGGTGGTGGGCCAACGCCGCATCCGGATTGGCACCAACCAGCTCAACCGGCTCTTCCGGGAGGCTTTCGAGCAACATCCGCCTCCCAGCTTCAAGGGACGCCGGCTGAACTTTAAATACGCCACCCAGGCCGCCAGCGAGGCGCCCACGTTTGTTCTCTTCGTCAACGACGTGGGATTGCTCCACTTCTCCTACCGCCGCTACCTGGAGAATCAGCTGCGCGCCGCCCACGGCTTCAACGGCAACCCGATCAAGATCGTCCTGCGTGCGGCGAGGGACTGATCCAGGGTCCCGGCCGCGGGCGCGCGACACCCGCGTTTACAAATGCATCAAGACAAGATGTTGGGCGGCGGACAATATGAGGCTCAAATGAGGCTGTGAACACAACCGCCGCGACCCACAAGGTCCTGGTCGTCGACGACGAGGACCACATCCTGGAGCTGGCTCGGCTCTACCTCGCGCGCGAGGGCTACTCGATCGAGACCGTCACCGACGGAGCTCAGGCCATGTCCCGCTTCAATCAGGTCAAGCCTGACCTGGTCGTGCTGGACATCATGCTGCCCGGTCTTGATGGGGTGTCGATCTGTAGGGAGATCCGCAAACAGAGCCAGGTCCCGATCATCATGTTGACGGCTCGCGACGACGTCACCGACAAGGTGGTCGGACTCGAAATGGGTGCGGACGATTACCTGACCAAGCCCTTCCATCCGCAGGAGTTGGTGGCGCGAGCCAAGGCTCTCCTGCGCCGGGCCCGGCTCGACCCCGACCAGCCCCGGTTGGTCCGGGCCGGACGCCTCGAGATCGACTTCGAACGCCACGAGGTGCGTTTCGAGGAGCGCCGCGTCCAACTACGGCCCAAGGAGTTCGACCTCATCGCGCTTCTGGCTCGCCACCCGGGCCGGGTTTTTCAGCGCAGTGAGCTGCTGGACCTGGTCTGGGGCTACGACTTCCCCGGCTACACCCGTACCGTCGACGTCCATGTTCAGCAGCTGCGGGAAAAGCTGGCCGAGGCGAGGATTCAGGACCCCTCGATCCAGACCGTCTGGGGAGTGGGGTACAAGTTGGAGCTGACCGAAAGCTGAGCCTGCGCATCCGGCTACTCCTGGCCGTCGTTGGCATCGTCGGGGTGAGCCTGGTCCTGACCGGTGGGGTAACCCTATCCCTGTTCAAGCAGCTGGACGTCAACAACGCCCAGCAGGAGCTGGACCTCAACGTCATCCGTTACAAGCAGCTGGTCATGAGTACCCAGTGTCAAGCGCGAATAGGATGTGTGGCCGACCCCAGTGAGCTGGTCGGGATTCTAAACCAGTCGGTTGCGCTCAATCGCTTTGGACTGGGAGGCGACCGTCTGCTTCTCCTGCAGGGGCCGCCAACCGGAGAGACCACGGTCATCTTCGACAGCCAGGGATCATCCCTGCTTGGCTCTTCGATACCAATCCAAGGCAATCCTCTGACCGTGTCTGGCAGCCAGGTATATCCCGCCCGAATCAGCTTCGGAGGTGTGTCGTACATGCTCGCCGCCTCCTACGTGGGCAGCGCCCGCTCGCTCGCCCCGTATCAGGGCTGGGTCGTGCTCGCTCGCCCCCTGAGCGCGGTGGAGGCCGAGGCCACAAGTCAGCTCTTGCCTCCGATTCTGGCTGCCGGGATAGCCGGTCTGCTGCTGGCCGTGGTGGTAACGATGCTCATCAGCCGGGCCATGACCAGGCCCCTGGCCGAACTCGAACTGGCCGCTCGGGACGTGGCCGAGGGCAACTATTCACGCCGGGTCACAGTCGGTGGAGGGTCCGAGATCGGGATCGTGGGAGATGCCTTCAACGAGATGGCAGCCGCTGTCGAGCGCGCCCGAGAGATGCAGCGCCGGTTCCTGGCCGACGTGTCACACGAGCTTAAAACGCCCCTGACCAGCCTGATCGGATTCTCCCAGGCTCTGGTCGACGACAGCCCGCTGAGCGAGGCCGAGCGTCACCGCGCCGCCACCATCCTGCACGAGGAGGCAGAGCGTGTACTGCGCATGTCCCAGGAGCTGCTGGACCTGGCCCGGGTTGAGTCGGGTGAGCTGCACATCGATACCCAGGCCGTCGACGTCGCCGTTCAGGTCGAGCAGGAGGTGGCTCTGGTCCGCCAGCGTGCGGAGTCTCGCCGGCTGGTGCTGCGGGTGTCGCTGGGCGACACCCTGCCACCGGCGGAAGCCGATCCCGAGCGCCTGCATCAGATTCTGGAGAATCTGCTTGACAACGCCGTCAAGTACGCCCCGGAGGCCTCGATCATCGGGGTCGAGGCGGAGGTGAGGGGAGCCCGGATCGAGATGTCGGTGCGCAACCGGGTCGGAGGCAACGTGCCGGATCCCGTGCGCATCTTCGACCGCTTCTATCGTGCCGACCCCTCACGCTCGTCGGCAGCCGGGGGAGTGGGTCTGGGACTGGCCATCAGCAAGCGGCTGGCCACGGCCCAGGAGGGCGATCTGCAAGCTCGTCTTGAGGCGGGGGATTTGATCATGACTCTGAGTCTTCCGGTACGGGCGGAGGCACGCCCGAACGCCTCCTCGGCTGTGCGATCGACCGTGCGCCTGCTGTGGCCGCATCAAGACTCCACGCCCTGAACCCGGGGGCGGCCCACTGTCTGGAGCCGGCCCGAATCAGGCCTCGCGCTGGGCGGAAGCCTTAAGGAGCCACTGCGCGGCGCCCTTGAGATAGGTCTGGGACTGGGGAAGCACCGCCAGGCGGATCTCGCCAGGGGCGGCCTCGGCACCCCACCAGCGCCAGCGGCGGAGATCGGGCCGGAACCAGTAGATCCAGGCCCGCAGGGACCAGACGTCGATGACGCAGTCGCGGGTCTGCGCGTCATCGCTGCACAGCCCCACGAACCAGGGCGGCAACAGTTCGCGCCAGCGATCGAGCGCTGGCCACGCCGGATCTGAGTTCTGGAGCACGATCAACATCACCTCGCGCGCCGAGGCCAGGGCGAGCGCGGGATCCGCGGCCGCCTGGCTGAGCAGGTCGGTCGTCAGAGGCCTTGCGGCCAGCGAGGCCGAGCGCACCCGTTCCAACTCCTCGCCCGGCTCCATCATCGCCGGCCGAGAGTGAACCGTGGATACGTCATCAGGTGCGTCAGGACTGGGACGGATCCAGGATCAGACTCAGCGGGTGCTCCAAGAGGCGCTTGATCTCGCCCAGAAACAGAGCCGCGGTGGCTCCGTAGAAGACGCGGTGGTCGGCCGACAGCGTCATCCGCATCACGGTCCCTGGCACCACGCGGCTGTCGTCAACCACCGGGACCTGCTTCACGGCTCCGACGGCGAGGATGGCAGACTCAGGGGGGTTGATGATGGCCTGGAACTCGTCCACGCCGAACATTCCGAGGTTGGAGATGCTGAAGCCCCCGCCCTCCAGGTCGCCGGATTGAGGCCGTCCCGCTCGCGCCCGTTCGATCACCTGACGAGACTCGATCGCGATCGCGACCAGGTCCTTGCGATCGACGTTGTGCAGGACCGGTACCAGCAGACCCAGGCCGTCAGCAGAGGCCACGGCCAGACCGATATGGACCTCTCGGTGGCGCTCGAAATGGTCGTCGATCCAGGACGAGTTGACCTCGGGGAATTTGGCCAGGGCAAGTCCGGCGGCGCGGATGATCATATCGGTGATGGTCACCCGATCCGCCTCGGGATAGGTTTCCTGGAGTTGCTTGCGCAGATGCACGGCGTCGTCGACGCGAGCCTCGACGGTGACGTAGAAGTGGGGGACCTGGCTCTTGGCCAAGGTCATGCGGCGCGCGATCGTGCTTTGCATTCGGTTCGGCTGCTCGATCTCGACCGCGGGCCCCGCAGCCCCCTTGGAGGAGGCTGCCCCCATCACGTCCTCCTTCACGATCCTGCCCTCGGGACCCGTGCCGCGGATGCGCGAGAGGTCGACCCCGCGCTCGGTCGCCAGGCGCCGGGCCAGCGGTGAGGCCCTGACCCCGGTCGGGTCCGCGACTGCGCCGGCATCAGGCGGCGCGATCGCGGCCGCCGGCGCCGCCGGCTGAGCCACCTCGGGTTCGGCACCCGGCTCGGCGGGCGTCGCGGCCTCTGCCTCGGGCGCATCCGAGGCGGGCGCGGCGGCCTCGACTGCGGGTGCGGCGGCCTCGACTGCGGGTGCGGCGGCCTCGACTGCGGGTGCGGCGGCCTCGACTGCGGGTGCGGCGGGGGCCGACTTGGTAGCGCTCGCCGCACCCTCACCCACGGTGGCGATCACCTGGCCCACCGGTACCGGACGGCCGACCTCGACCAGGATGTGAAGGATGCCGTCGGCCTCGGCCTCGATGTCGAAGCTGGCTTTGTCAGATTCGATTTCGGCGATGGCATCCCCGCGATGGACCTCAGCCCCCTCGGGCACCCTCCAGGTCAGCACCGTGCCCTCCTCCATGGTGTCGGAGAGCTTGGGCATGTTGACTTCAGGCATTTTTAGACCGCCACCTTGCGCCCCAGGCTTCTCCGCGCCGCGGCCACGATCTGGTCGACCGAGGGGATCGAGGCGCGCTCGAGATCCTGGTTGTAGGGCATGGGTACCTCTGCTCCTCCGACCCGGAGTGCGGGTGCATCGAGATAGTCGAAGCAGCGCTCGGAGAGTCCGGCCGCTATCTCAGCCCCCACCCCGTAGGTGGTCCAACCCTCTTCGATGACGATCAGGTGGCCGGTCTTCTTGACCGATTTCTGAAGCGTCTCCCAGTCGATGGGGCGAATCGAGCGCAGGTCGATCACCTCGGCGTCGATTGACTCCTGCTCGAGTTGCTGGGCCGCCAGGGTGGCGTTGACGGCCTGGCGGGAGACGCCGACCAGCGTTACATCGTCGCCTGCTCGGCGCACGACCGACTTACCCAGAGGGGTCAGATAGTCCGAGTCCGGAACCTCGCCCCGACTGTTGTACAGACTCATGCTCTCCAGAAACATGACCGGATTGTCGGATCTGATCGCCGCCTTGAGCATGCCTTTGGCGTCGGCCGGGGTGGTGGGGGCGACGACGATGAGCCCGGGGATCATGCCGTACAGAGCCTCAAAGCTGTGCGAGTGCTGCGAGGACAGCTGGTGGCCGGCACCGCCCGGCATTCTAATCACCATCGGCACCGAAACCTGGCCCCCGAACATGTATCGAATCTTGGCCGCGTTCTGAACGATCTGATCGTAGGCGACGAGCGAGAAGTTCACGGTCATCAGCTCCACCACCGGATGTAGGCCAGCCATGGCCGCGCCGATGGCACTGCCCACTATCGCCTCCTCGGAGATGGGCGCATCCACCACTCGCATGTCTCCGTACTTGTCGAGCAGGCCCTCGGTGACCCGGTACGCGCCCCCGAAATGTCCGATGTCCTCGCCGATCAGGAAGACGCGCCCATCACGTTCCATCTCCTCATCGATCGCCTCACGCAGCGCCACCCGGAACAGTTTTTCGCTCATCGCTCTAACTCCCAGTCGGGGGAGTAAAGATGCTGATAGAGGTCGTCGACGGGGGGGTTGGGGCTTGCATCCGAGAACGCCACCGCCTCGTCGATCTGGACCTGAACCGAGTCCTGGATGGACTGGATCTCCTCCTTCGAGGCCGCGCGCGCCTGGGTCAATCGATGCTCGAAAGACACCACCGGATCGCTCTCGCGCCACTTGGCCTTCTCGGCCTCATCCCGGTACTTGTCCGGATCGACCACGGAGTGTCCTCGAAACCTGTAATTCAGCGCCTCAATGAACCGGGGCTCGCCATCCTTGCGGCTCAACCTGACGATCTCCGCGGTGCGCCGCGCGACCTCGATCACGTCCATCCCGTCGACCTGGATGGCTTCGATGTCGTAGGCAGCCGCTCGAAGGTAGATGTGGGGCACGGCCGATGCCTTCTCGACCGGGGTGCCCATGCCGTACTGATTATTGACGCAGAACCAGACTACGGGAAGGTGCATCACCTTGGACATGTTCAGCGACTCGTGGAAGGCGCCGATGTTGGAGGCGCCGTCGCCGAACATGCAGAGCACGACGTCCTCGCGGCCCTCGTACTTGGCGGCGAAAGCCGCTCCGACGGCGAGCGGGAGGTGGCCGCCCACAATTCCATAACCGCCCATGAAATGACGGTCTGAGTCGAATATGTGCATGGAGCCGCCGCGCCCGTGCGAGGTCCCGGTCTCGCGGCCGAACAGTTCGGCCATGACCGCGGCTGGATCAACGCCGCGGGCGATGGCATGGCCGTGCTCGCGATAGCTGGTGTAGATCCAATCGTTGGGCTTGAGCGCCATGATCGCCCCAACCACGGTCGCCTCCTCGCCCAGGTTCAGGTGGCAGTAGCCGCCGATCTTGGCGTGGGTGTATTCAAGCTGGGCCCGCTCCTCGAATCTGCGGATCAAAAACATGAGGCGATAGATCTTGAGCAGCTCATCTTTGTTCGTCCGCTTAAGGTCGAGCCGGTCCAGGTTCAAGCCGGGAATCGCCGGTCCCGCTGCTGGCGGAGAGAGCTGAGCCGACGTCCGGGGCTGGCGAGCCGCGGTCTTTATCGCCGCGGCCGGGGCCGGGGGCCGTGCCGCCGGTGCTACGGCGGTGGGGGTGGGCGGGGCTGGGGTCGGCTTGGCCGCGGCGCGCTGCCGGTTGAGGACGTGAATCGCCGCGCCGTTGGCGGCCAGCGCCGCCTCGAGGAACGATTCCGACAACGTGGGGTGGGCGTGAATCGTCAGCTCAATGTCCTTAAGGCTCAGCCGCTGCTGGACCGCGATCGTGGCCTCAGCAATGAGGTCGGTGACCCGCGGTCCGACCATCTGGACACCGAGTACGGTGTCGTCCTTGGCGTCGGCGATGATCTTGATCGCGCCCTCGCTGGAGCCCAGCGTCATCGCTCGCCCTGAGGCGGCGAAGGGGAAGCGCCCCACCTTCACCTCGAGCCCACGCTCGCGCGCCTCCGCCTCTCCCAGTCCCACGTTGGCGATCTCGGGATCGGTGTAGATGCAGTTCGGCACGGCGCGGTAGTCGGGCGTGCGATCGGCCTTCCCGGCCAGGTTATCGGCCACCAGGACCCCCTCGTAGGAGGCGACGTGAGCCAGCATGATGCCGCCGATCACGTCCCCGACGGCGTAGACGCCCTTGACGTTGGTCTGGAGGTGGTCGTCGACCACCACCCGGCCCCGTTCGGTGGCGACGCCGGTGGCGTCCAGTCCGAGATCCTCGGTATACGGCACCCGTCCGGTGGCCCGGAGCACCACTTCGGCCGTCGCCTCCTGGGCCTCGCCGCCCAGGGTGAACCGTACCTTCAACTCGGCCCCAGCGCGATGGATCGACTCCACCCGTGCCTCGGTGTGGATGACACCGCCCAGAGATTCGAAGTGGCGCTGGTAGAGGCGCACCATGTCGGCTTCCACCATGGGCAGGATGCGCGGCATCATTTCGATCACGGTGACCTGGGTCCCGAGCGCGGCGTAGAGCGCTCCCCATTCCATTCCCACCACCCCGCCCCCGACCACGACCATGGTCGAGGGGATCCGCTCCAGGCCGAGAATGCCATCCGAGTCGATGGTCAGCTCAGCCCCTGGCACGGGGAGGGCGGCGGGTACCGATCCAGTGGCGATGATCACCGCACCGGCTGAGTATTCGGTCTCGCCCACGCTGAAGGCGCCGGCCGCACGCAACCGACCGCTGCCGCTGAGCACCTGCACCCCGTTGCCCTTGAGCAAACCCTCCACGCCCTGAACGATTCCGTCCACGACCTCGATCCGGCGCTTTTGGGCGGCCGGTAGATCGAAGCTCAGGCCCTGCGTCACAACTCCGAACTTGAGCCCCTGGCGGCTGATGGTGGAGTAAAGCTCGGAGGATTGCAGGAGGGCCTTGGTTGGTATGCATCCGCGCACCAGGCAGGTGCCGCCTAGCCGATCCTTCTCGACCACCGCGACCCGGGCGCCAAGCTGGGCGGCGCGGATCGCGGCCACGTAACCGCCCGGACCGCCCCCGATAACGGCTAGGTCGAAGCCCTCAGGCACAGTTATGCCCGTGATTTATGGCGGTCATAGAAATTGATTATCGCTGAGTCGAGAGCCCGATTTGGTCGACGTCGCCCTCCGGTCGGTAGCGATTGGTGATGGGCATACGCCGATCCCGACCGAAGGCTCGGGGCGTGATCTTGATCCCCGGGGCCCCCTGTCGCCGCTTGTACTCGCTGGCGTCCACCAGCGCGACTACCCTTCGCACCGTGGCCGCGTCATGGCCGGCAGATATCAGCTCGTCCACGCTGCGGTCCTTCTCCACGTAGCCCTGCAGGATGGGGTCGAGATCCGCGTAGGGGGGCAGGCTGTCTTCGTCGCGCTGGTCGGGGCGCAGCTCAGCGCTCGGCGCCTTGGTCAGCACCCGCTCCGGGATGGGAGCCGGTCCGGACCTCTGGTTGCGGTAGCCACAGAGCTCGTAGACCAGGGTTTTGGGAATGTCCTTCAGGACCGCGAACCCACCGGCCATGTCGCCGTACAGCGTGCAGTAGCCGGTTGCGAGCTCGGACTTGTTGCCAGTGGTGAGGACCATCCAGCCGAACTTGTTGCTCAACGCCATAAGCAGATTGCCCCGGATACGCGCCTGAAGGTTCTCCTCGGCGATTCCGGGGGAGGTGCCGGCGAAGACGCTGTCAAGCGAACCAGCGTAGGCGGCGCGCGCGCCATCGATGGCCAAAAGCTCGGTGCGAATTCCCAGCGCTGAGGCGAGCTCGCGTGCGTCCTCCAGGCTCTGAGTCGAGGTGTACTCGGAGGGCATGAGGACGCCGACAACGTGATCGGCGCCGAGCGCGTCGACCGCGACCGCGGCGGTCAACGAAGAATCAACCCCTCCTGACAGGCCCAGGACCACGGTGCTGAATGCGCCCGTCTTGCGCACGTAGTCTGCTGTGCCCAGGACCAGGGCGGCATAGACCTCGGCGGTTCCGTCCAGCGGTTCACATCGCAGCGTTGGAAGCAGCCGACGCGGGTGGTGGGGAGGAGGAGCGCCGGCCTGGACGTGGCTGACGGCGAGCTCGGCCGGGGTGTGCTCGGACGTCTCCTGGCGCAACCTGGTGTCGCGCAGGCGCTGGCTCAGCACCTCGCCGATCTCGAGGTCGCAAACCAAAAGGTGCTCCTGGAAGGAGGGGGCCCGGGCGACCACCGCGCCGTCGGGAGCGAAAACGACGCTGTTGCCATCGAAGACGAGCTCGTCCTGCCCACCAGTCATGTTGACCCACGCCATGTAGGCGCGCGAGTCCATGGCGCGGGTGGCGATCATCATCTCCCGGCTCGAGCGTTTGCCGAAGTGATAGGGCGATCCGTTGATGTTGATCAGCAGCTCCACGCCCTGGGCGGCCTGGAGTGCAACCGGCCCCCCGGGGTACCACGCGTCCTCGCAAATCGAGACTCCGATCCGCACCCCGGCGTATTCGAATATCGGGCACCGCCGGCCCCGACGGAAGTAGCGTTCCTCGTCGAAGACGCCGTAGTTGGGCAAGTACACCTTGTGGTAGACGCCCTTTATCTCTCCGTCGGAGCAGAAGGCGGCGGCGTTGAAGATGTCTCCATCCAGATCGACGAACCCGGCCACCAGGGCGATTCCCCGGCTGGCCTGGACCAGTCGCTCAAGATGGCGGAGGTTGTCGCGAATAAAGCTCGGCTTGAGCAGCAGGTCCTCGGGCGGATAGCCCGGGATGGCCATCTCGGGGAAGGCCACCAGGTCAGCGCCGAGCTCGCGCGCCTCCTGAGCCAGATCGATCATGCGGTTCACGTTGCCCGCCACGTCTCCGACCACGGGGTCGAACTGAGCCAGCGCGATCCGCATTGGACGAGCCCGGTCGAGGTGCATAGGCCAAATTGTGGGCTGCGGGCCAGGATAATGGGTCGGATGCGAGTCACCATCCGCCCCAGCCGGGAGGCCCGTGAAGTTCAGGCCGACTCGGTTTCGGCGCTCCTTGCCAGGCTCGGACTCCACCGCGATGCCCATCTGGTCCTCCGCGGCGAGGAGATATTGACCGGGGATGTCCGGCTCGGGCCCGAAGACGAGATCGACATCGTGCCGGTCATAAGTGGAGGATGTGCGGCGTGAGGTGCACGCGCTGCCGGGGCCAGGCCAACGTAGAAATCAGGCGTACCCACCAGGCATTCTGTGCCGGCTGCTACCCGGCCTGGTTTGAAGGCCAGGTCCAGGATCGGATCGATCACGAGCGGATGCTGCGCCGGGACGAGCCGGTGCTGGTCGCCATCTCCGGAGGCAAGGACAGCCTGGCCCTGTGGCACGCGCTGACCCGACTGGGCTACCGAGCCGACGGAATGTACATCCGGTTGGGCATCGGTGACTATTCGCGCCGCTCGCAGGAAAAGGCGGAGCGCTACGCCGCCAGCGCGGGCTTGGTCCTGCACCAGGTCGACCTCGAGCAGGCTTACGGGTTCACCGTGCCCGACCTGACCGAGGCCCGCTCGGGCAAGCCGTGCAGTGCCTGCGGAGCAGTCAAGCGGTACCACTTCAATCGACTTGCGGCCGAACTCGGGTACTCGGTGGTGGCCACCGGGCACAACCTGGACGATGAGGCGGCCACGCTGTTCGGCAACGTCATGCACTGGCAGACCGACTACCTGGGGCGGCAGGGACCAGTGCTGGAGTCGACCCACCCGGCCCTGGTCAAAAAAGTCAAGCCGCTCTATCGGCTGGGCGAGCGCGAGACGGCGGCATACGCCCTGATCGAGCGCTTGGACTACATCCTGGAGGAGTGCCCGATGGCACTTGGAGCCAAGTCTCTGGCCTACAAAGACATGCTGAACCAACTTGAGGAGAGTCAGCCTGGGGCCAAGCATCAATTCCTGGTTGGCTTCCTCAAAAAGGGCCGCGCTGAGCTCAAGGTCGGGGGGTTTGACCAGGCCACCGAGCTGCGCCTCTGCAGCCGTTGCGCTCAACCCACGACATCGGCCGTCTGCACCCACTGCAAGATGGCCGAGAGGGGCCGCCGCAAGGCCGAGGCCCGGGGCGCCAAAGACCGCTCGGCCTCAGCTTGAGCTCCTTCTTCACCCTGCTCCGAGCCGCTGCGAGCGCCCATCGATCGCAGCTCTGCGTCGGTCTGGATCCTGACCCAGAAGTCATTCCCGGGGGTGCGGCGGGAGCGCTCAAGCACTGCCTGCAGGTGGTCCAGGAGACCCAGGACCTGGTCTGCTGCTACAAGCCGAATTCGGCCTTTTGGGAACAATACGGTCCCGAGGGGATGGCCGCTCTGGCGGAGCTCCGGACTCGAATCGACGGCTCTTTGCCGCTCGTCTACGACGCCAAGCGCGGCGATTTTGACCACACCAGCGCCGCCTACGCCCGAGCCGCCTTTGACGTGCTGGGAATGGACGCCATCACCCTCAACCCCTACCTGGGAGCCGACAGCCTGAAACCCTTCACCGAGCGCGGCGAGCGCGGCTGCTATGTGATTTGCCGGACATCGAATCCCGGCGCCGCTGACCTTCAGCATCGCGACGTCGAGGGCCAGCCCCTCTATCGGCGCGTCGCCGATCTGGCGCAGGAGCTGAATCAGGCTGGCAACTTAGGCCTGGTCATCGGAGCCACCGCACCCAGCCAGATCGCCGAGGTTCGCGCCAGCTCCGACCTTCCGTTCTTGATCCCGGGTGTGGGAGCGCAGGGGGGAGACCTCGACGCGTCGGTTCGAGCGGCCTGGAATGGTGAGGCCGATTCATGCCTAATCAGTGCCAGTCGAGGCGTCATCTACGCCGACAGTCCGCGCCGGGCGGCGCGCGAGCTGAGGGACCGGATCAACCACGTTCTGGGTCGGCAATGAGCGCGCGTCCGACCGTCCAGCTGGTCCTCGAAGGACACATTATCGATTCCATGATGCTGCCCCAGATCATGGACCTGGTGATGGACCTGGGCGGCAACTTCACCGTCCAGGAGCTGCGCGTGGGCCAGCACAAGACCGAGCCCTCGCTCTGCCGGCTCGAGGTCAGTGCAGCCGACCTCCACGATCTGGACGAAATCGTTCGCCGGGCTCGCGAGCTCGGAGCCCTGGTCGCCACCGAAGAGCCGGTGCAGACCACGGCCGCGGTCCAAGAAGGCGTCTATCCCGAGGGCTTTTATTCGACCAGCAACCTGCCCACCTATCTCCTGCTCGAGTCCGGGTGGGTGCCGGTGGAGCGCCAGGAGATGGACTGTGCGGTGGCGGTCGACCGGAGTCAGGGACGAGCTTGGTGCGTCACCTTTGCCGAGACTCACCCGGGGATGGAGTTGGTGGTCGGCCATCAGGGGGTGCGCGTCGTACCCATGGAGCGATCGCGTCAGATGGAGATTTTCAGCTTCATGGCTTCGGAGGTGTCAGCGGAGAAGCCGAAGAAGCTCCTCATCGCCAAGATCGCGGCGGAATTGCTCAGCATTCGGGCCGAGGGCGGCCGCATCCTGGTCGTGGCCGGTCCGGCCGTCGTGCACACGGGCGCGGGCCGGTACCTCTCCTGGCTGATCGAGCATGACTGCGTGCAGGTTCTGTTCGCAGGCAACGCGCTCGCCGTGCACGACGTCGAGGCGGCGCTCTACGGAACGGCGTTGGGTGTGAACCTCGAGAGCGGTCTGCCCATCGAGCACGGCCACGAGCACCACATGCGAGCCATCAACCGGGTCCGGGCGGCGGGAAGTTTGGCGCGCATGGTGGAGAGTGGAGAGCTGACCTCGGGCGTGATGCGAAGCGCGCACCTAAAAGGCGTCGAGGTCGTGCTGGCCGGGAGCGTTCGCGACGACGGACCGCTGCCTGACGTCGTGACCGAGATGGGAGAGGCGCAGCGGCGCATGCGCCAGGCGCTGCCCGGGGTCCGGATGGCGATCATGATGTCGACCATGCTGCATTCGATCGCGACCGGCAACATGCTGCCGGCCGGAGTTCGCACCGTGTGCGTCGACATTAACCCCGCCGTCGTGACCAAGCTGGCTGACCGGGGCAGCTGGCAGTCGATTGGTCTTGTGACCGACGTCGAGTCGTTCCTGCGCGAGCTCGTGCAGGTGCTGGGGGGAGACGTCTAGCAGCGGCGGTTGGCGGACTAGAATGGTACGTACCAGTACCACGCAGGGAGGCCGCCATGGTGTCGTTCGAGCTCAGCCCTGAGCAGAGGGAAATCAGAGATTGGGTCCACGAATTCGCTGAGCGCGAAATTCGACCGGTCGCCCATGAGTACGACGAGCGCGAGGAATTTCCCTGGCCCGTACTTCAAAAGGCGGCCCAGATCGGTCTTTATTCGTCCGACTTCCTGATGCAGGGATTCGCTGACCCGAGTGGAATCCTGCCTGCGCTGGTGGCCGAGGAACTGACCTGGGGCTGCGCTGGAATCGCCCTCGCGCTTCAGGGCACTGGACTTCCGGTGGCTGCGATATTCGCCCAGGGAACTCCAGAACAGGTGGCCACCTGGATTCCGGCCTGCTATGGGAGTGCAGAGGTCCCAGCCCTGGGTGCGTTCTGTGCCACCGAGGCCGACGCTGGGTCGGATGTGTCGAACTACAAGACCAGGGCCCAAATGAAGGATGGCGATTGGGTCTTGAACGGAGAGAAGATCTTCATCACCAACGGTGGCATCGCCGACGTCCACGTCGTCGTGGCCACCGTCGACCCCGCGCTCGGTTCTCGCGGCCAGGCCTCATTCGTGGTCCCGCCCAAAACCAAGGGATTGGTCCAGGGCAAGAAGGAGAAGAAGATGGGCATCCGCGCGTCCCACACCGCGACCGTGGTGCTGCAGGACGTGCGGATTCCGGCTGACTGCTTGCTGGGAGGTGGGGAACGTCTGGAGGCCCGCCTTGCCCGGGGACGGGCGGGCGAGAGCACGGGGCGGAGCAACGTGGCCATGCGCACCTTCGAGACCACGCGGCCGCTGGTCGGCGCCCAGGCACTCGGTATCGCCCGGGCGGCCTTTGAATTCGCACTTGGATACGCCAAGGAGCGGCGCCAGTTCGGTCGCCCGATCATCGATAACCAGGCCATCGCGTTCAAGCTCGCCGACATGGCGGTCCAGATCGAGGCGGCCCGGAACATGATCTGGCGAGCCCTGTGGGAAGGTAAGAACGGGGGCGAGTTCAAGCATGCCGAGGGTTCGATGGCCAAGCTCTTCGCCGGTGAGGTCGCGGTCAAGGTGACCGAGGAAGCGATTCAGATCTGCGGCGGCTACGGGTATATTCGCGATTTCCCGGTTGAGAAGTGGCACCGCGACGCCAAGATCTACACCCTTTTCGAGGGCACCTCCGAGATCCAGCGCTTGGTCATCAGCCGCTCGCTCGCCGCCCTGTGAGCGCGATGCTCGGGCCGCGACGAGCCGCCGCCGGGGTGAGCGAGTCCGACCGTGGCGGCTCCCGCCGCGAACGACTACTGGCCTCGGCTCTCTGGGGCTTCGCCAGAAGCGGTTACCACGAGACCTCAGTGGACGACATCGTGGCCCGGGCCAGAACGTCCAAAACTGCCTTCTATGATCATTTCGCATCCAAGGAGGCCTGCCTGGCCGCGCTGCTGGAGGAGCAGGGGGGGGCGCTCATGAACGCCGTTCAGGCAGCCGCTCAGGGCGGCCGTGATCACCGCGAGCGACTCCGCCGCGGCATCGCCGAGTTCGTCCGGCGCTGTGACCAAGACGCCGATCTGGGATGGGTGCTATTGGTGCGCTCGGTCGGTCTTTCGTCCCAGATCGAGGCCCAGCGGCTGAGCCTGCAAAGCCGCTTCGCCAGCCTGGTCGCGGCCGAGCAGCGCCTATCGGACGATGGCCCCAGCGACTCTGCGGCGCAGACATTCGCCTGGGCGGTCGTGGGCGCGGTCGGCGAGGTGTCAAGGCAGCTGCTGCGCTCAGGCGCGGACGCGGGCGCGGCAGCAGCCGTGCTGGGCCAGATTTTCGCCCCTTGAAGTACAGCTCGCCCCGCGAGCGGGTGCGCGCCGTTTACGAGCGGGGCGCAGATCGCTATGACCGCCTGATGGGACTGACTGAGCGCCTGGTCGGGCCGGTCCGGGCTCTGGCCGGTGCTGCCCTGACGGGGTGCGACCAGATATTGGAGATTGGCGTGGGCAGTGGGCTGAGCCTGCCGCACTACGCCGACGCGTCCGCCCTGCTCGGGGTCGATCTGAGTTTGGCCATGCTTCAGCTGGCTCGGGCCCGCGCCACCAGGCTCGGCATCCGGCCACGATTCGCCCAGATGGACGCCGAGAACCTGGCGCTGGGCGCGGCCAGATTTGATGGCGTGGCCTTCAACCTGGCCCTGTGCACGATCCCCAACCCCGATCGGGCGCTCGCAGAAGCGGTACGCGTGGCGCGACCGGGGGCCACCATCGTTCTACTGGAGCACGTCAGGAGCCACCTTCAACCCCTGGCGCTGCTCCAAGACATCCTCACTCCGCTCACGATCAGGGCCGACGCCGATCACCTCAATCGCCGCACCATGGACAGGGCTCGGGCCGCGGGCATCGAGCTCATCGAGGTTCGCACCTGGCTCGCGGGCTGCCTGGCACTTGGCGTCGGCCGGATCCCACCTGCCTGAGGTCCAGGGCCGAACGCGGCCGGGGAAGAAATCGGCGTAACCAAAAACGAACGTACGTTCGTATAATTAATCGCATGCGAACTCTGGGGACTCAGGTGCGATTGAAGCGTCTCATCCGTCAGCACTCTGACCTGGTCGATCGGCTGCGGCGCGAGGGAGCGGACCCCCTGCCGCGGGCGGTGGTCTCCGCTCGGCTCTACGACTTGGAGGAGATTGTTCGCCAGGGCTGGCGGGCGGAGAGGAGGGCTTCGGACTCGCGTATTCCGGTAGTTGACGACCACGTAGAGGAGGCTCTCCGCCAGATCGGGTCCTGGATCGCCAGGCTTGGCCAGCCGGACATGGACCTGGGCGTCTGCCGCCAGGGCTTTCAGGCTGTCGCCGTACCGCTTCTCTTCGTACTTCGCGGCCTCGACGAGGTGGGGGAGGAGGTGCTCGGAGGCGGCTGGGCCGAACCCGAGCCGGTAACGACTCACCGGTAACGACTCAGTTGGAGAGGTGAATCGGCGCCGCGCGAGGTCATCCATCTAGGGAAAAGCGGACCGCAATGCGCGTCGATCCGATCGGATTCACGCGGAAGCTTGGAAGATCGGATTGATTTCCGCAGTAGATCGGATTTGAGATCGTTATCCTTCCAGACACCTTGAACGTATCTGAGCGCCCGATCGCGGACTCCTGCCGACGCCGCCAGCGAGGCCAGTCCCTGGTCGAATTCGCGATCACCGCGCCCATCCTGCTGCTGCTCCTGGCCGGCGCCATAGATTTCGGTAACGGATACACGGTGCGCCTCCAGGTTGCCAATGCGGCCCGGGTGGGAGCGCGCTGGGCGTCGCTTCATTCGGGCGATGTCAATCAGGGCTGGAGTTCGTCCTCAGCCCCGGCCGAGAACACCATCGAGGGTCAGGTCATCTACGCCGGCGACACCCTTTCCGTGATCAACGACGACAGCCACATCCAGATCTACTACTACATCTGGACCCAGGGAACGACCACCACAACCTACTGCGGCCGATATTCGGAGGCGACCAACTCGTTTGTCGGTGGTTCGATCTCCGGCGGTGGCTCCTACACCCTGAGCCAGTGCGTAGCGGTGGACAACATCGTGCAGGTCACCGTCTATTACGACTACCCCGTGCTCACTCCACTTTTCAGCTCCCTCTTCGGGCCCACCATCAGCGTCGGCTCTCAGGCCTCCTTCGTGATCCAGTCGTGAGCGGGCGAGCGCGCGCCTCAGAGCGCGGTTCGATTCTGGTCCTGGTGGCCATGATGTCCTTGATCCTGATTGCGTTCGTGGGTCTGGCGGTGGATGGAGGCGAGATTCAGGCCCAGCAGCGCCAGTCGCAGAATGCGGCTGACGGCGCCGCGCTCGCGGCCGGCACCGCGATCTTGAATTCTCCTGACTACGGCTACAGCACGACCGACGCCACCAACATCGCCGATACCGTGGCTGGCTTCAGCGGCATCGTCCCGGCCGATGTGACCATCGCGTACTACGACTCCACTTCAAGTCCCACGACCGTACCGGCGAGCGTGGTGACGGTGACCGCGAGCGTCACCCACACCTTCGCGACGCTGTTTCTCCCCGTCATGAACATCGATACCGCCACCGTCCAGGCCCAGGCCACGGTGACATTGAGCCAGAGCCCGGCCGGCTGCGCCATCTGCGTCATGTCGCCCGGGGCCAGCCCTGCTCTGGAGTCCTCTAACGGGGCCCAGGTCACCGCCACGGGCGGCCCGATCCAGGTTCTGTCCAATGCCTCGCCCGCCATCACCACCTCTAATTCGGGTGTGATCACCGCTCCCAGCATCACCTCCGTGGGCACTGTCAGCGGCCCCACCACGCCCACCGCGCTGACCGGCTCCTCGTACACATTCCCCGATCCCCTGGCCGCCATCCCCGTGCCCACCCTGGGCCAGCCGGCGGCGAACGTCACCTACGGCAGCTCGACGACCATCAACCCGGGCACATACGGAACCATCACCATTCCCCTGGGGGTGACCGTGACCATGAACCCGGGGCTGTATGTCATCGCCGGCGGACTATCCCTCAACGGCGTATTGCGGGGCAACGGCGTCAACATCTACTTCGCCTGCGTCGACGGCTCGGGAAATGCCAGCACCTGTTCCAGCCCCACCGACCCGGGGAACATCAACGTCGCCGGGAGCATGGTGATCTCAGCACCGCCCACTGGCAGTACATACTCGGGGCTGGCCATTTTCGGTGACCGCAACAACACGGCCACGTTCACCGTCGGTGGCACCCTCACTCCCACGGGCACGGTCTACGCGCCCTCGATGAACATGTTCATTCCTGACGGCTCGCACCAGAGCCTGACCAGCCGCGTCGTCCTCGGCAGCATTGACGTCGACTCGGGCGGACGCTTGTTCGTGAATTACAGCCAGAGTGGCAATTACGTCACCCCGGGCAAGATCGAGCTGACTTCGTGATGAGTTGCTTTAAGCAAGCTCGCCGGTCTCGGCAGCGCGGCCAGGCTCTGGTGGAGTTCTCTCTGGTGTCGATACTCGTCTTCACGCTCATGTTCGGGATCATGGATTGGAGCTATTTCTTTTCGGGCAAGGTGTCGGCCACCAACGCCGCCCGGTCGGCGGCGCGCTACGCCGCCGTGCATCCCACGGCCTGGACCAACGCCAATCCACCGGCGGCGAATACGATCGAGAGTCGACTCATACTCACCGCAGTCCCAGCCACGGTGGTGAATCAGGATTACGCGAGCGGCGCCAAGTCGTACATCACAATCAGCTACCTGATCCCGAGCACCGCCGGTGGCACGGCCTGCGGTCAGTACAGCGTCAGCGCTAACGGATTCGTAGGTGACCCGATCTCGGGAGGTGGCACCTATACCCAGGCCCAGTGCGTAGTAGCGGGAAATATCGTCACCGTAGAGGCCGTGTACACATACCGCTTCATCACCCCATTCCTGCAAGCTGCGTTCTCGCCCGGGACGATCCAGATCACAACCGTGGCGGCAGAGCTGATCGAGGTCTGAACACGCCTCGGGGCGGGCGGGCATGGTGTCGGGCCACCGGACGGCGCTCCGATAGACTCAATTCCCAAAGAGTGAAGCAGGCGTGCCCGACCACCGTCCGATCTCTCGATCTGAGCCGCGCCGCTCGGGCTGGGGCGAGGGACGCCCAGCTCAATCGGCCCCTCCAGGGCGTGCGAGTCCAATCTCGATGAGTGCCTCCGAGCGTCGCGGCGCCTGGCGCATCCTGGTGCCCCTGGTGAAGGGGCAGACCGCCCGGCCTCTGATCAGCGTGGGTGACGCTCTGGTGGCCGGGGCGGTCGAAGCCGCTGGCTTGGTGCTGGGTATAGTCGAGACCAGCTTCACCAATCCCATGCAGGGACCGGACATCGACCGCATCCGGGACATGCTGAAGTGGATCGCCAGCTCCGACTACGATCACGAGGGAAGACCCGCGATGGGGGTCGAGGTGCGCTTCAGCACCGACATCGCTGCCTCCATTCGGGCCGCGGTGATGGAGCATTCGTGTTCGACCGTGGTGCTCGCCTACCCCTGGCTCGCCGAGCCCCGCCAGCACCGGCTGCGCGCGGTCTGCGAATCCCTGCTTGAGCCCGCGCCTTCAGACCTTCTGTTGGTCCGTCCGGCTCTCGCCGCCCCCGAGGCCGCGATCAACCCACGCTCAATCATGGTCGCGGTCCGCGGCGGCCCTCATCAGGCGCTGATCAACCGGCTGATCAAAGGCTTCGCACGCGTCGCAGAGTCGAAGGTCACCCTCGTCCACGTCAGCCGACCGTCCGACCATCAGGACCGGCGTCGGCGCGGCCGGGAGGAGCTTCAACGGCTGGCGACTTCGCTGGGCGGAATTCCCGTGTCCATCGTCACTGCGGAGCACGCCAATCCCATGAGCGTGATCATGGACGTGGCCGCCGACCACGATCTGGTCGTCGTCGGATCGCACCTTGATCGGGAGGCACCCGCGCGGATCCTGAGTCCGGCGCTGCGACAGCTCCTCAGCCGGTCTCCGGCCACGGTGGTGCTGGCCCATGCTGCCGGGGCTCAGGACTGGCAGCTACCAGAGGTGCGCTCGGCGAGCGGCGCCAGCGGCAGTAGGTCTCCAAGAGCCGGGGTGCCCTCGGTCGGCTAGTTGTTTTGGGCAGCCGCCTGAGAGGCCCGGTCGGAAGCAGTGGCGCGCGCCGGGAGCCAGAGGGTGAACGTGCTCCCGCGTCCAGGTTCGGACTGGACGGCGATGTCTCCACCGTGGAGTCGCGCCAGTTCGCGGCTCAGGCTCAGTCCCAGGCCGGTGCCGCTGATGTGGCTGTTCTCGGGCGTGACGATGCGCCCGAAGCGGGTGAAGAGTATCGGCAGATCGGACGCAGCGATACCCAGGCCCTCGTCCTTGACCGAGACGTAGGCGCGATCCCCCTCGAGCCCGACTGAACAGAGGACGGTGCCGCCTTTGGGCGAGTACTTCATTGCGTTGTCGACCAGGTTGCTCACGATTCCGCCCAAGCGTTCCCGGTCGCCGTCAACCAAGACCGGGTGGGGGGAGAGCTCGAGGAACACCGACAACCCAGGGGGGGCCAGAAGGGCGCTCACGTCGACACTTGCGCGCGCCACGTTCCCAAGCTCCAGGGCTTCGAGATTGAGCGATAGGCGGCCCTCTTCGAGTCGAGCGATCTCCAGCATCTGGGTCACGATCGCGTCCATCTGGGCCGTCTTGCCGGCCAGGACGGGGAGGATGCGCCGTAGAGTGGGGCCATCGATGCGATTCTCGGCCAGCATTGACACATACCCTCGAACAATGGCGATGGGTCCACGCAGTTCGTGGGCGGCCAGATTCAGGAAGCGGCGCTTCATCTCCTCCAGCTCGCTAATGCGGCTGGCCACCGACTCGATGTCCTCATGTGCCTGGCTTTTGGCGTCGAGGATGGCCTGGACGAGATATCGCTGCCGGGCGACCAGAGCCGAAGAGGCCGCGACGACGCTCAAGACCCGCTCATCTTCCGACGAGAATCCGCCTGCGGCCCCCGAATCGAACGCCGCCACCAGACCGAGGATGTTGTCGGCCGCCGCCCAACGCACGAACATGGCGTCGCTGGCGTCGAGCTGCCCCAGCGAACGGCGATAGCTCTTGAGTTCGGACTCTTCGGCGGGAAGCTGGATTCGCACCCCGCGACCGCCGAACACGACCGAGTCCAGGAGCTGGCCGCCACCGCGACGGCACGGCAGAAGCCGGAGCGCAGAGGCGTGCTCCAGTGCGATGCCAAATGCGGGCTCGACCAGCCTCAACTGATCTCCTTCCAAAAGGAAGAACGCAATCCGCCCGGCCCCCACGAGCTCGGCGACCCTCGCGCTCAGGCGCTGGTAAAAGGCGTCCGGAGCGTCGTCTATCGATCCCAGCTGCTGGGCGACAGCGTTGATGGCATCCATCGTCCGATCGCGTCCCGGATATTGGAGTATCTCCAACTCATGCGCCCTCCCGGGCCGTCGAAGGATCTAAGTAGAGGGGGCTATCGGTCAGGACGCGGTTATTGAGGAATACCACCGGGTGGGTGAGCAGGCCTCCTTCAATCAGCTGGCGCCCGACCAGCTGGGGAACGCCGTAGGTGCAGATGATCACCGCCGGATAGTGTCGAACCGCGTCGCTTACCTGGGCCTCGAATTCCAGAAGGCTGTCCTCCGTAGGCCAGCCCGGCTCGCCCCAGGCAATGAAGCCGAGGAATCGGATCAGATGATTACCGGCCTCAAGTCCGGAATCAAGCGTCCGGGCAATGTTCTGGAGCAATTCCTCGCGGGTGGGAGCACCGCCGACTAGAGCCAGTCGCCGCTCGTTCAGAGCCGCCTGCACGTCCCCCTCGTAGCCTTCCTGAAGCCACTTGAGCAGTCCGGCATGGCGGCTGTTATCGGCGAAGATGACGTTGAAGTCGCCTTCAGCGTCGAGTCCTACGCGGATGAAGGTGAGCGTTCGCTTCAAAGACCGCTCATCGCTGTAGTAAAAGCAGGCGTGAGTGTGGAGGGGAACGGCATAATTTGACCAGCCGACGCTTATCTGGGGGTGCTCGGCCACCCAATCAGGATACATTGGGGGATAGATCCCGCTACATCCGCCCTATAAGGTGCAGGGCGGGGAAGAGGACCCCGCCAGAATGCCCGGAGCGGGCCCAAATCACGAAGTCAGGATGACTGGGCCATCCTGGCCTGGGGATGTTGGATGGCGGCCTAAGATGCACGCCATGCCCGCAGAACAGACTCCTGGTTCGCGGCTGCCCAAGGTCGCGCCTGCCCAAGGTCGCGCCTCTTTTTGTTCGCCGGACTGCCGGATTCGTGTCCGGCCGCCTGGCGCACCGATGCAACGGATTCCAGCACCGCGACGGCTTGAGCGATCCTAGCCTCTGATGCAGACTCATCTGGGCGGTCCAACGCGCACAAATTTTGCCTATCTAATAGCCGCAGGCGCGCTGCTCCTGGAGCTGGGCGTTGCAGGGCGGTATGGCTTCCATAGAGACGAGCTCTATTTCATTGCCTGCGCCAAGCATCTGGCCCTCGGTTACGTCGATCAGCCCGTTTTCACCCCACTGATCGCGGGGGCGGGGAACGCGCTTTTTCACGGTTCGCTGGTTGGTTTCCGGCTGATTCCGGCCATCTCCTTTGCGGCGTTGGTGATTGTGACCGCGCGCCTGGCCCGCTTATTGGGTGCGGATAGGCTTGGGCAAGCAATGGCCGCGCTGTGTGCGGCTCTCTGCGGCGAGTACATCGCCGCCGCTCACCTGGTCAGCCCTACGCCGTTCGACCAGCTGGCATGGGTCGTCATCGCCTGGCTGACTGTCCGGATGCTCGGGTCTGGGAATCGCAGACACTGGCTCTTGATCGGTCTGGTGACGGGGATCGCGCTTGAAAATAAATGGAATGTCATCTTCTTCATAGGCAGCTTGGGCCTCGGCCTTCTTCTCTCGCCGCAGAGGCGATTTCTCCGATCCTGGTGGTTCGTCGGGGGGGCGGCGATAGCCATGGCTTTGTGGCTCCCCGACCTGATCTGGCAAGCCCAGAACGGATGGCCGCAGTTGCAGATATTTCATGCTCTCCAGTCCGATGCGGCTCACAACCGTGAGGTCTACATCCCAGCTCAGATCATTTATGTCGGGCCCGTGCTCACCCCGATATGGCTGGTAGGCGGATGGAGGCTGGCTCGGTCAGCGGATGCCGAGCCCTTTCGCTTTCTCGCCTGGGCGTGCGGTCTGCCCCTGCTCATGATCTTTATCCTTGGGGGGAAGCCCTACTACCCAGGACCCGCCTTCGCCATCCTCTTCGCGGCATCGGCGGTGCCATTGAGCCGGTTTCTCAGGGCAGGCGGACACTTACGGCCGGCTGCCGTCGTGGTCGTCCTGGTCGTGGCAGGAGCTATCGAAGCTCCGCTGGCGGTACCGGTCTTGCCCGCTCAAACTCTGGCTCACGTTCAATTACAGAAGATCAACTATGACCTCGCAGAAACCATCGGCTGGCGGAAGCAGGTGGCCCAAATCGCCGCCATATATCACTCGATTCCGACCGATCAAAGGGCAAAGACGGTGATTCTGACCGGAAATTACGGGGAAGCGGGCGCTGTCGACCAATACGGCCCCAACTACGGGCTGCCTCAGGCGTATAGCGGTCAGAACAACTTCTGGTTATGGGGCCCTCCGCCTGGAACGTCTGATTGGGTGATTGCAGTCAATGTCGACCCGGCGCTCCTAGGCAGGTATTTCCGCCGGGTCACACCTGCCGGCATCTTCAACAACGGAATCGGTGTTAGCGACGATGAGCAGGGAGTGCCAATTTTCCTTTGCAGCGGTCAGAAGGGGAATTGGGCAGGGATCTGGTCCGCATTTCGGCACTATGACTGAGAGCTGCCTTCTACCTCTGGATCGCAATCATGAAGTGGCGCTGGTACCGTGGCCGCGGACAGCCAGGCGCTAGACGGAGGCCTCATGGCTGAATCATGTGGATCGAGGCGCTGTCGCGCTCTGCCGGGAAAGCGCTGCACTCATGCCCCCGGCCCGAGATAGCTGCCATCGGAACCATGATCGGTTGCGCGCCTTCCAGGGCTTTCAACCGCGGTTGGCGCGTGAGGCCGAGCTCTATCCGGCGGCCTGGTCGAGATGGCGGACGAGAACGGCGCGGAGACGATCGCGCGTTTGGCGCCCACAGAAGCCACGGAACCTTGTGCTTATGCTGGCGTAAACGGCGAACCTAGCGTACGGCATGCCCATTGCCGCCCTTGTTCGTCGATGCGATCGTCGCTACGATGACGTCATGCTCGGAGGTGTGCCTTCACTGTGAGCTCCCGCACGAGGGGAGCCTGGCGTTCGACATGGATGTCTAGCCACGTGCTGTCGAAAGTCAAACGGTGGGCGGTGACGACCGCTCAAGCACCAGCCGTCAAGTTTACCTCGTGGTACCTACCACGGCTGGCGCAACGACCTGACCTCCGTAGCCCCAGCCTTGAACAGCTAATCGTCGACCAGTTCCACAGGCTCTACTACGATGACCCCGGGACCTGGCTCGACACATCGTGGCTGGGAGTGACCGCGTGGAAGTGTCCCTTGGACTTGTGGATCTACCAGGAGATGCTTCAGGAACTTCGCCCCCAGCTGATCATCGAGTGCGGGACAGCTGCCGGCGGAAGTGCCTATTTCCTGGCGTCTGTCTGCGATCTTCTTGGGCAAGGCCAGATCGTCACCATCGACGTGGAGCCCATGCCTGGCCGACCAGTTCATCCTCGGATCACCTATCTGCAAGGCTCTTCGGTTGATCCGGAAGTGGTGGAAAAAGTTCGAGCCATGACTCGAACCGATGGTCATGTACTTGTCATTCTGGATTCGGACCATCACGAACCCCACGTCTCGCGTGAGATAGCGGCCTACTCTCATATGGTGACGGTGGGCTCATACCTCGTCGTGGAGGACACGAACGTCAATAATCACCCGATCTATTCCGGCTACGGTCCTGGGCCAATGGAAGCTGTGGAGCAGTTCCTCAAAGGGAATGATCAGTTTGTCGTGGACGAAGGCAAGCAGAAGCATCACCTGACTTTCAACCCGCGGGGCTACCTCAGACGCGTGAACTGACCACGACGCGTAGCAACAGAGTCCCGGAGGTTGAGCAGCTTAGTACAGTATCTGGGTGCGGCACTCTACTCCCGCTTGCCATAGGGAAGCCTACGGCTTACCAAACCCGCGGATCCTGCCCGCGGGCTGACGAACTGCTACCGCAGACGTGTTGAGGTGGGGAGAGGGCGCTTATGCACCTAAGTCGAGCCCCACCGGTGCCTCATCGCCCTCGATCACCGCCAGGCCGCTCACATAGTCTCGCGGTACCTGTGCACGGCCATGATGTAGCGGCTCAGGGCCTCGAACGCGTCGAACTCGCGGCGCCGGGCGTCGAACTGAGCCACGCAGTGCCGCCCTTCATTGGCAAAGGAGCCCGGATGGTGGTCGCCCCGGGCCTCCGAGCCCTTCCTCGAACAACGGTGCGAGCCCTGAGTACCATCAAGGGACCCGCTAGGCAGGGCCCCTGATTTGCACGTCCCGCGCCGCTCGCTGTCGCCGACCGAATCAGCAGGGCGCGAAGACACCGACGAATGCGCCCACGCGTGGGCTCCTTCCGGCTCCCGGGAAGCCCCCGACGCCCTGGCGCCTCACCGGATGGTTAGTCAGACCACCAGGCGCCCCTCAGGAGCGAGGCGCTACTCTACGCGAAAAGGAGCGCCATGCACCCGAGGATTACGATTTGCGCGGGCGCCCTCGCTTGCGGGGCGGGCCAGAGTCCATCACCTTGAGCGCCGCGTAACCTTCCTGGCGCTTTCGGATCGCCTCGACGACACCTTTGGGATCGTCCAGGAAAGGGTCAATCAGCGCCCGCATCAGATCACCCAAGCCAATGCGCTCCTTGGCGGCGATCTCGGCCAGCTTGTCGCGCGTCTCAGGCCGAATCCGAATGGTCAACGAGGGCGATTTGCCCTTGGTCTCGAAAAGCTTTTTGCCCTGCATATCGCTCCAGAACACGACGCGCCGCTTGGTAGAAGCGGACTAGGCCTCCGGCGCCTCGCTGTTTGCATCGGGCCGTAGTAGCAACTCGGTGCACGACAACTCTTATGCAGTAAAGCAAGGAAGGCTCGAGAGCGCACGCCCCCCTTACCTCTAGGGCGTGCCGATGCTAGCGTAAACGGCGATTATCAGCACCATAACATAGGGAGCGGAAACCTCGGCGCCGCCTCGTCTCTCCCCTCCGGCCGCGCGTCTAACCAGGTTCGGTCGGTGTCGGGATTGGAGTTCGGGGGCCCTGTGTTGCGTGCGCCGGGCGGAGTTGCTCGTCTCGTACCAGGTGCAGTGCCTGCGTGAGCGGAAATCCGAACTCGATCAGCGTCAGTACCTGGATCCGGGGGTCGCTCAGGTCTGCCTGCGTTCCTAATCTTGCCTCGGTCCCGGGCCGGCTACTTCCCGCGGCCAGCAGGTCGTGCATGTCCGTCCCGATCAGCTGGGCGGCGGCCATCAAGACTGGCGCGCGAGGTACGTGAATGCCGCGCTCCCACTTCGCGACCTGGCTGGCCGCCACCGGATGGCCCAGTAGGCCGGCGAGCCTGCGGGAGAATTCGACCTGGGTCAGTCGCAATTTTGCGCGGGCCAATAGGAGCGCGTCGCCGCTCGTCGATGGCGTCCTCGGCGAGCGATTCCTGCTCGTCATGGTTGAGAACATGTTACTCGCCTGCCGCAATATGCCAAGAGTTGTCTAAATAGGTCTAAGATGGTTAAATCCGCGGCATGACATGGTAATTGGGCTTATTGCATTGGTCTGCATGGGCAAGTTTCGCTGGGAGAAATCGTCGGGCGCCGGTACCAATTGGGTTGAGAGGAACTCGCCGGTGCCTCTCGCCTTTAGAATTCGGCGGGACTGATGTCCGCTCAACCGCCGGCTCCGCCGCGCAGGTCCACGGTGCCGTTCACCATCCTCGGCGTCGTTTTGGCCCTGGTTGGCTTCGCCCTGGTTCTGCTTCTGGGATCAAGAGGCGGCACTTCGCCTGGAAACTCGGCCGCAACGGCACCGGTGGTGGTGGCGGCCGCCGATATCGCCTTGCGTACATCACTGACTCCCGCTCAGGTGACCATCGTAAAGATGGTGCCGGCGGACGTTCCTCCCGGGGCCTTCACCACCGTCTCCGCGGTCAAGGGCCTGGTGGCGGCAGTGAACATCGTGAAAGGCCAGCCGGTCACTTCCAATCTCCTGGTGCGCTCTTCCGATACTATTTCCGGCCCGCAGGCAGCCTACCTCCCGATTCCATCGGGATTCGTCGCCAAGACCATTCCTACGAGCGAGATGCAGGGCGTCGCCGGCTTCATTCAGGCTGGTGACTACATCTCCGTGATCGCCGTCATTACGACGGGTAGTCAGGTGACGAGGACCATTTACACCAACGTGCCGGTGATAGAAGTGGGGCCGTCCACCGGTACCATCGCAGCTGCTGGCGCTCCCACTCCCCCGCCGAAGAGTTCTGGCGGTGTTTCCAGCAGCCTGACGGTGATCGTCACCGAGTGCCAAGCCGAATACCTGACCTGGTTCCAGCAGTACGAATCCGTCACCTACACCCTGGAGTCGTTCCACGACTACCAGCCTCAGGACCTGAAGCCGGACTCTTCTTGCCCGGGCGTGGGCGCCGCGAAGGGCGTTTCCAAGGCGGATGTATCTCGCCAGTGGCCAGGGATTCTGGGCTGAGCGATTGATCAGCGTCATTGCCGCCGTCATGGTGGCAGCCGGGATATTCATCGCTTTCAGCAGCTTGGCGCGGCGCAACAGCACCAGCCTGGACAGTCTGGGAGCCCGTCTGGCGATCTATGACGAGCGCACGCTCACCGACCGTGACATAGAGCTCAGAACCAAGGGGTTCGCCCAGCGCGTCCTCGCCCCGGGCGTGTCGGCTCTCGGTATGGCTGTGGCGGAGCGCACGCCGGATAAGCAGCGGCAGGCCCTGCAGAGGCGCCTGGAGGTGGCTGGGCATCCGGGCAACATGACCCCGGAGACGTTCATGGCACTCCGTATTGGCGCCGGGGTGGGGCTCTTCCTGGGCGGGCTCGTGATTGGCGTGATGATGGGCAAGCCCCTGGTCGAAAGCCTGGGGGCAGCGATCGGGGCAGGTTTGGGCTATTACTACCCTGTCCTCTGGCTGAACCAGAAGGTGGAGGGGCGCAGAAAGCTGATTCAAAAGGCCCTTCCCGAAACACTCGACCTGTTGACGATCTCGGTCGAGGCGGGCTTGAGTTTTGACCAGGCTTCCCAGCGCGTGGTCGAGAAGTTCGAGAATCCGCTCAGCGATGAACTGCGGCAGGTTCAGACGGAGGTCAGTCTTGGCCGGCCGCGCCTGGAGGCTCTGGACGCCATGGGGCGCCGTACCGGCGTCGATGACCTGCACAACTTTGTCCAGGCCGTGATTCAGTCGGAGCAGATGGGCGTCGGTATCACCCGCATTTTGCGCATACAGTCCGAGGAGATGCGGCGCAAGAGGCGTCAGCGGGCACAGGAGAAGGCTGCCCAAGCGACTCTCAAGATGATGCTACCCATGGTGGGCTGCATCTTCCCCACTCTTTGGATCGTGCTTCTGGGGCCGGCGATCCTGATCCTGATGAAAAGAGGCGGGCCCTAAAGGGAGGGTTCGATCTGACGCAGGCGGGACAGGTCGATCCGTCCCTCGGCAACCACCAGCCCGTCTCGGAGAACGACCGGAAGCCTGAGGTCGTACGCCTGAAGCAATTGAGCGTCGCCTTCGACGTCGATGATCTCCGGGGCTATCCCCAACTGATTGAGCGCTGCTAGCGCCTGCTCACAAAGGTGGCAGCCGCGCCGGGTAAGAAGTTGGACGCCCACGGAAACAAGCGTAATGTGCGGAACCTCAGCCGGTGCGTTCAGGCGACGGGAACGCGTAGCTCCTGGCCCACCTCGAGGGCGGGCCCTTGCAGTCGGTTGGCCGTTTCGATCTCACCTACCTTGTCCTGCAGGTTGGACCCGGGGTAGTGAACGGCGGCGATTCCCCAGATTGTGTCCCCCGGTCTGACAGTAACCATTTCATAGCTCGCCGGTGCGCTGCCGTGCGCGTCTTGAGCCAGCGCCAGACCCGTACCCAAGATCAGGGTTGCGCCGAGCACCAGGTTTCGAGTGCGAACCTTCCAACGGGGCCTTGGCCGCCGAAGGCGGAAGCGGGTCTGGTCTGCCATGGCTGCGTACATTTGTTCGCCATGGTACCAGCGAACAGGTGTTTGGGTCAAGAGGTACCGAACAAAGGTTTGCTTTCTGGGCCCCAGCTTGCTAGGATCTAGCCAGCCTCGGCCCCGCTGAGGCAAAGCCGCTAGTGAGGAATGACGCGTTGAACCAATCCCTGAGCGATCGCCAGACTCGGATCCTGGATTACATCGAGTCGGTCACACGGGTGCGCAACTATCCCCCCAGCGTGCGTGAGATAGGAGAGGCGGTCGGCCTTTCCTCAAGTTCGACCGTCCACAATCACCTCAACCAGCTGGAGCGCCGAGGCCTGATTCATCGCGATCCGAGCAAGTCCCGGACCGTGCAGTTGGTCGATCGCGGCGTCCCCTCCCCATCGCCCCGACCCAAGTCGGACGGTACGGTTTCGATTCCAATACTGGGCAATGTCGCGGCTGGCACCCCGATCCTGGCCGAGCAGAACATCGAGGACTACGTCTCCCTGTCCGCTGGGTTGGCGCAGGAGGGTTGGTTCGCGCTCAGGGTTCGTGGCGACTCGATGATTAACGCGGGAATCCTCGACGGTGACCTTGTCGTCATCAGACCGCAGCCGGATGCGACCGACGGCACCATCGTGGTCGCCCTGGTCGACGGTGATGCGACGGTCAAGCGCCTGGACCGTTCCACGGGCCGCGTTCGTCTCCTGGCCGAGAATGCCGATTACGCTCCCATCGTTCCGGACCAGGTGAGCCTGGTCGGGGCGGTGCGCGCGGTGCTTCGGACCTACTGAGGAGAGTTCTCTGGCCTAGGTCGCCAGGCCGTGCTCACGCAGCGCTTGGTTGAGGCTCACCTTGAGGTCGGTGCGGGCGTCCCGCCAGCCCACGATGAGTCCGGTGGCCACCTGGTATTCCCCGGCTGGGAAGGTGCGAGGCCGCGATCCGGGTATGACGATCGCTCGCGGGGGAACGATGCCTCGGTGCTCGACCGCAGTCTGACCGGTGACGTCGATGATCGGGGTGGACGCGGTCAGTACAACATTGGCTCCCAGCACCGCTCCGGTGCCCACGATGACCCCCTCGGTGACCACGCACCGCGAGCCGATGAAGGCGTGATCCTCAACGATCACGGGACGCGCCTGCACCGGCTCGAGCACCCCACCGAGTCCGACGCCGCCCGCGAGGTGCACGCCTTCGCCCACCTGGGCGCAGGAGCCCACGGTGGCCCAGGTGTCGACCATGGTTCCCGGCCCGACCCAGGCGCCCACGTTGACGTAGCTCGGCATCATCACCGCTCCGGGGGCGAGAAAGGCGCCGTACCGCGCCACGGCCGGTGGTACCACGCGCACGCCGGCCCGTTCGAGGTCGTGCTTCAGGGGGATCTTGTCCCGGTATTCGAACGGCCCGATCTCGATCGTTTCGATGTGACGGAGGCGGAAATAGAGCAGGATGGCCTGCTTCACCCAGGCATTCACGACCCAACCATTTGATTCCGGCTGGGCGCTGCGCACTCGACCCTCATTGAGCGCGGCCATGGTCTCCTCGACCGCCTCGGCGTCGATATCGCCAGACTCGAAGGAGGCGCCTACTCGCTCCTCGAGGGAGGTCACAGCACTCGATCCAGAATGGCGATCGCCGCCTGGCATTCCTCAAGCGTCGGCACCAGCGCAATGCGTACGAAGCCCTCGCCGCTGTCGCCGAAGTAATTTCCGGGTGCGACCACCACCCCCTCCTCCAGGAGCGCGCTGGCAAATTCCTGGGCGGTCTGGCCGCCCGGGACCTCACACCACAGATAGAAGGTTGCCTCAGCTCCGGCAACCCGGATCCCCTTGGACTGAAAAAACTCCAGGAAGAGTTCTCGCTTGGCGGCGTATATGCCCCGCATTCGTTCCACGTGGTTCTCGCGTGACAGCGCTTCGATGGTGGCGTGCTGAATAAACTCGGGAACGGCCACCCCCGCGAGTGGACGGTAGAGGGCAAGGCCTCGAATTATTTCGGGGTGGGCGACGATGAAGCCGGAGCGATAACCGGTCATCGACGAGCGCTTGCTCTGAGTGTTGAATACGGCCATGTGGGAGCGATCCCCCACCTGCAGCGCTGAAGACGTCGGCGCCCCGAAATAGATCTCGCTGTAGGCCTCGTCTGAGGCCACGATGAAATCATGCCGGGCTGCCTTGGCGGCGAGCTGCTCATAAAACGACAGCGGTGCCATGGCGGCGGTGGGGTTGTTGGGGTAGTTGACCCAGAGCAGCGCGACCTCGTCCCAGGTCGCATCCGGGATGGCGGACAGGTCGGGGAGAAAGTGATTCTCCTCCAACAGCGGGAGGCGAAGAACGCGGCCGCCCGCCATCTCGGCCCCGCGGTCGGGAATCGGATACCCGGGTTCGGTGACGACGACGATGTTCTTGGGACTGTGGGGATCCATGACGATGAAGGCGAAGCTGTAAACGGCCTCCTTGCTCCCAAACGTGGGCATGACCTCGGTTCGCCAGTCCACTTGCACGCCGTATCGGCGCTCGATCCAGGCCGCTATCGCCTGCTTGTGCTCGTCCAGCCCGGCTGCCTTGGGGTAGCTCGAGCGCTCGCCCAAGGCATCCACCAGCGCCTGACGGATCCCCGGATCGGTCTCCTCCATGGGATCGCCGACCGAGAAGTCGATCAGACGAACACCCCTGGCCAGGGCCCGCTTGCGGGCCTCGTCCAAGACCAGGAAGGGATAGGGGCGAAGCTGCGCTAGGACCGGATTCAGACGCATAGAAAGTCCCTTAGGATCGTGAGGCAGGACACCATCGCCTCCACGCTGACGCGTTCGTCTCGACGGTGGGCGAAGTCGGGGTCGCCGGGACCGAAGTTTACGGCCTCCACCCCGCTGGCGGCGAATTCGGCCGCCGGTGTCCATGCCTGCTTGGGTCGGACCTCGAGTCCCTGCGCGCGCAGACGCTGGAGTACCGGATTGGACAGGCTGGCCGGTGCTCCAGGAGCATGGCTCAGGATGCGAAGATCGGCCCCCTCCCCCACTCTCTGGCGCAAGGTCAACTCGGCCTCGGCGGGCGACCGATTGCCGGCGTAGCGGAAGTTCAGGACGCAGCGCGCGCGGTCGGGAATGACGTTGTTCGCGATGCCGGCGGACATCTCCGTCACGCTCAGCACCTCGCGGTAGGTGAGCCCGTCGATGACAACGTCGTGGGGCGCCTGGTCCACCACCTGAGCCAGGCCCCTGACCGCCTCAGCGATGGCGTTCACTCCCAGCCAGGGACGGGCGCTGTGGGCCGCGCGACCGTGAAACGTGAGCTCGGCGTTGATGTTTCCCAGGCAGCCGGCGTGAAGCTGATTCGCGGTCGGCTCCATCACCAGCGCCAGAGGTACGTGGGTCAGCTCCGGTATCAGACCCAAGAGCGGGGTTAGAACGCTCTCGGCGAAGCTCACCTCCTCCTTGCCGAAGACCACGAAGACCGGGTTCAGCTTCAGGGTCGGAACTTCGCGGGCCAGGGCTAGCATCACGGCCAGCGAGCCCTTCATGTCCGCTGCTCCCAAGCCGTGCACCGATCCGTCCTCCACCCTGGGAGGCAGGTTGCCCTGTTCCGGCACCGTGTCAGTGTGCCCAGCCAGGACCACATCCCAGGGACCTGGCCGGCCGAAGACCAGGGCGTCGGCCTGGCGATGGATGATCTCGACACCGTCCACGGCCTCGACCTGGTCTGCGATCCAGGTCGTGATCGCCTGCTCATGCCCGCTGACCGAGGGGATGGCGACCAGCGCCACGGCCAGCTCGGTCAGACGCTCGGCGTCAGAACTCACGTGACCAGGTAGCGCCGAAAGCGGTGCACGCTCTCGCGTGGCGCCCGCGCCCAGGCTCGCGTGCCGCTCTCGGTGAACTCAGTTCGATCGATCCCCCCCACCTCCCGCAACTGGGACAGTATCCGCTCCTGACCGTAGGGTACGAGGAGTTCCATCTCGGTCATGGGTCTTATCGGAAGCTGGTCAAGGGCCTCGAGGAGGCCCTCCATGCCCGCCCCGGTGGCCGCCGAAACGGTCACCGTGGGCGACGCTGGGGGAGATAGCGCCTGCACGCTGCGCCGAGCTCCAGAGCTGCCCAGAAGATCGATCTTGTTGAGGACGGTGAGCCGGGGTTTGTCGCCCGCCCCGAGCTCGCCCAGCACCTCCTCCACGGTACGCAGATGACCTGCGGCGTCGGGGGACGAGGCGTCGACAACCTCGATCACGGCGTCGGCGCTGCCCACCTCCTCGAGCGTGGCCCGGAAGGCGGCCACCAGGTCCGTGGGCAGGTGTTGGATGAAGCCGACCGTATCGGTGAGCACGATCTCACGTCCGCTGGGCAACTGCAGCCGGCGCGTGATGGGGTCCAGGGTGGCGAAGAGGAGATTCTCCGCTCGCACCCCGGCGCCGGTCAGGCGATTGAGCAGCGTCGACTTCCCCGCGTTGGTGTAGCCGACGATGGCGACGGTAGGGATGGGCACGCGTCCCCGGCCGGCTCGCTGCTGGCGGCGTTGCGAACGCACCTGGTCAAGCTCGCGATCGAGATCGCGCAATCGGCGCCGAATCCGGCGGCGCTCGACCTCAATCTGCTGCTCACCGGGGCCACCTCGGGTGCCGATACCGCCGCCCTGGCGGTGGTAGTCCCAGGCGCCGATCAGGCGCGGCAGCAGATGGTGGAGTTGCGCCGACTCGACCTGGAGCCGGCCCTCGCGTGTCCTGGCATGCTGCGCGAATATGTCGAGGATGAGTTCGGTGCGGTCGACCACCCGCAATTTGAGCTCGGCCTCCAGGTTGCGCTGCTGGCGCGGGCTCAAGTCCTCGTTGCAGATGAGGATGTCAAAACCGGTCTCGGCCTGGCGCTGGACGAGCTCTTGGACTTTGCCCCGGCCGACGAACAGGCCAGGCTCGATGGCGGAGCGGCGCTGAATCTCCTGACCCACCACCTCTGCCCCCGCGGTGCGCGCCAATTCGGCCAGCTCCGCCATCTGGGACGCGATCGCGGCCTCGCTCGCAGCCGGGAGGAGCACACCGATCAGGTAGGCCCGCTCGCGCCGAGGGCTGGTATCTATCAATTCAGCTGATCTTTGACCAAGCCAAGAATACGCGCGATCGGGGTGCCCGCAGGCAGCCATCGGATTCCCGCGTCTGCCTGCCACCAGCGCATCTGGCGGCGCGCGTATCGGTGGCTGGCCAGCGCGATGCTGTCAGCGACTTGCTCGAGCTTGAGCCGGCCCTCGAGGTGGGCCACCGCCTCGCGGTAACCGATCCCGCTCAGAGCCTGCGATCGTGGCCCAACACCGGAGCTGATCAGATCCGCCGTCTCCCGGATCAGGCCCCGGTCCAGCATCTGCTGGCTCCGCGCCACCAGCACCTGAGCCAGATCGGATGCCGGCTCCAAACCCAGACGCAGCGCCTCCCAAGGTGGTGGGCGGCGCTCCCGCAGGCGGCTTAAGGGTGCTCCCTTGGCGGTCAGTAGCTCGATCGCGCGGATCATTCGCACCGGATTATCACGGTCGACCTCGGCCCCGGGGTCAAGCTGGTCCAGACGCGTTCTCAGCTCGTCACGGGGGAGATCGCTCAGGCTCTGGCGCAGGACTGGATCGGGAGGCACCTCGCCCAGGGTCAGACCTTCGCAAAGCGCCCGAACATAGAGCATCGATCCCCCCTCCACGATGGGCAGGCGGCCCCGCGCCCCGATGTCTTGGATCGCGGGCGCGGCCAGGGCGAGGAAGTCGGCCAGGTTGAAAGGGAGCCGCGGGTCTGCGACCTCGAGCAGGTGGTGGCGAACCTGGGCCTGGAATTCAATCGACGGCTGGTTGCTCCCAATGCGCAGGCCCCGGTAGACCTGCCTCGAATCCGCCACCACGATCTCTCCCCCCAGGGCCTGGGCGAGCTCGAAGGCGGTCCGGCTCTTGCCCGACCCGGTGGGTCCGACCAGGACTAGGATCCGCGTTCTAGTAGTTCCTGCGAAAGTGCCGTCGGAGTTCGGCCCAGCTCACCAACAGACGCGTGGGTCGTCCGTGAGGGCAGGTCAGGGAAGGTTCGGTCAGGTCAAGCTCGCGCAGCAGGCGCGCCTGCTCGGCGGGATCCAGCTGATCGCCAAAGCGCACCGCGGAGTGGCAGGCCAACGATGCCGCCGCACCCTCCAGACGCTCCCCAGCCGTTCCGCTCCCGGCCAGCACCTGGAGCAGTTCGCGAAGAGCGTCGGGCGCGCGGGCAGCGGGGGTGTCGGCTGGAGCGGAAGTCAGGCGCAGAGCCTGGGGGCCGAAGTCCTCAAACTCGAATCCCAGATCTCGGAGCTGGCGAAAGTTGTCGTCGGCGGCCGCCCTCATGCCGGCGTCCAGCTCGACCACCTCGGCAAGAAGAAGTGGCTGGCTGGCGACACCGCCCGCCCGGAGACGGGCAAGCAGGCGGTTGTAGAGGACGCGCTCATGAGCGGCGTGCTGATCGATCAGGATCAGGCCGTCCGCCGCTTCGGCAACCAGATATCCAGGGCCGACCTGACCCACGGCGCGCGCGGCGGGGGGCTCGTCCGGGTCGGCCCCGGGCAGTCCGGCTGGGGCCAGGGCTGCCCGCGCGGTCGACTTGGCCCCCCAGGAGCCGCTCACCGTCCCGGCTGCGGTCATGGGGGCCGCCACCGACGTATCTCGTTCGGCCAGGACCAGGTTGGGAACCTGGCTGCCCTCCAGGGTGGCTCGAATCGCGCGCTGGAGGGAGGCGAAGATGCCGGACTCATGGTGAAAGCGCACCTCGCGCTTGGTCGGATGTACGTTCACGTCGACCAGGGAGCCGTCGAGTTCGAGGTTCAGAACTACCACCGGATAGCGTCCCCTTTCCAGCAGGCCGGCGTAGCACTCCTCGATGGCGTGGAGCAGCGACCGACTGAATATGGGCCTGCGGTTGACAGCGAGCAGGATTCCGTCCCGATTGCCGCGACTCAGGCTAGGCCCTGAGATGAGGCCCCGCACGCCGTGCGACTCCACCGGCATCAGCTCGACTGCGATCCTCTCCCCGTGAACCGCCAAGGCGGCGTCGCGCGCCTCTCCCGAGCCCGAGCTGCGCAGCGCGGGGCGGCCGTCGACGAGCAACTCGAATCGAACCCCGGGATAGATCAGAGCGTAGGCCTCGACCTGGCGGCGGCAGGCCGCGATCTCGGTAGCGTCGGTCTTGAGGAAGCGGAGCCGTGCGGGAGTGTTCTGGAAAAGATCGCGGATTTCGATCACCGTCCCCGGGCTGGGCGGGGCAACCCCCTGTTCCAGCACCCGACCGTGGCGCAGCCTGATCCGAGCCGGACCGCTGCGGCATTCGACCTCGGCTACCGAAGCGATACTGGCCAGGGCCTCGCCCCGGAAGCCGAGGCTGGACACGCGTTCCAGATCCTCCAGGCGGCGGATTTTGCTCGTGGCGTGACGTCTGAACGCCAGCTCGAGCTCCTCGGGGGGGATTCCACTGCCGTCATCAGCGACGCGGATCAGTGTCTTGCCAGCCCCGCGGACCTCAATAACGACGCGTCGTGCCCCAGCGTCGAGGGAGTTCTCCAAAAGCTCCTTCAGCGCCGCTGCCGGTCGCTCCACCACCTCGCCGGCGGCGATGGCATCGGCAATCTCGGGCGCGAGGACCTGGATGCTCACTGCGAGCGCAGCCGAGAGCGCAACTCGTAGAGCTTCTCGAGCGCCCCCAGAGGACTCAGGTGGTCCAACTCAAGGGCTTCGATCTCGCCCCGAACCGGATCCACCGTGGGGGCCAGAGGAAGACCCAGCTGCTCCTCGGGCGGCTCCAGCGGACGCTGGCTCTCGAGCTCGGCCAGGATCATCCGGGCTCGGGAGACGACCTGATTGGGCAGGCCGGCCAGAGCCGCGACGTGGATGCCGTAGGAGCGGTCCGCCCCACCTGGGACCACGCGGTGGAGAAATCGCACCTTATCTCCCTCTTCGATCACCTCGAGGCGCTGATTGCGCACCCTGGGGAGACGCTCGGCCAGCGCGGTGAGCTCGTGAAAGTGGGTGGCGAACAGGGTGCGGCAGCCCAGTTGAGGCGCCCGATGAATGTGCTCGACCACCGCCTGTGCGATCGAGAGCCCATCGTAGGTTGAAGTTCCCCGCCCCACCTCGTCGAATATCAAGATCGAGGCGCGGGTGGCGTGATTTAGGATGTTGGCCGTCTCGGTCATCTCGACCATGAACGTCGACATTCCCGCGGTCAGATCGTCGTGGGCCCCAACGCGGGTGAAGATGCGATCCGCCAGACCGATTGAGGCCGAGCGTGCGGGGACGAAACTGCCGCACTGAGCCAGGAGGGCGATCAGGGCCACCTGACGCAGGTAGGTCGACTTACCGGCCATGTTGGGGCCGGTGAGAATCACGATCTGGGCGTCGTCGGGGTCCAACTGCACGTCGTTGGCGACGAAGTCACCCGCCGCCACGGCGGCCTGAACCAGGGGATGGCGGCCCTCCTCGATGGTCAGAGCCAGCCCGGTCGAAATCTGGGGCCGGACCCAGTCCAGATCCTGTGCCGCCTCGGCCAGAGCGCCCAGCGCGTCGAGCTCGCCCAGCGCTTGCGCCGTCGCGGCCAGTCCTCCGGCCTCTTCTGTGATGAGTTGAAAAAGTCGGGCGAGCAGCTCGAGTTCCCGCGCCACCCGGTCGTGGGTGGCGTTGAGCACGATCGCCTCTCGCTCTTTCAGCTCGGGCGTCAGGTACCGTTCCGCCCCGGTCAAGGTCTGCTTGCGCTGATAGTCGGGCGGCACCAGCTCTGAGCTCGTGCGCGGGACCTCAATGTAGTAGCCGAAGACACGGTTGTAGCCGACTTTGAGGGCCTTGATTCCAGTCCTCGCCCGCTCGGTCCCCTCCAAGCCCGCGATCCATCCGCGGGCCTCGCGCGAATTAGCCTCGATCCGGTCGAGCTCATCGTCGTACCCGGCGCGGATGAACCCGCCCTCGCGTGAAGCCGCCGGCGGATCATCGACGAGCGCTCGTGTCAGTTCTTGAGCCAGCTCTGGCAGGGCCACGACGGCGGTCGCAAGCCGACTTAGCGCCGCCGCCTGGGGCTCGGAGGCCGCTTCGGCGACCGCAGGTAGGCACTCCAGCGCATGACGCAAGGCCACCAGCTCCCGCGGACTCGCCAGACCCTGGACGGCGCGCCCAGAGAGTCGTTCCAGGTCGCCGATGCTGCGCAAGGCCAGTCGCAGTCGATTGCGCTCGCGGACGAGTTCTGCCACCGCCCCCAGGCGGATCTCGATCGCCTCCGCGTCACGGAGGGGAGCCATGAGCCAGGCGCGAAGGCGTCTGGATCCCATCGCGGTCTGGCTGCGGTCGACGAGCTTGAGCAGAGCCCCCAGCTCCAGGTTGCGGACCGTGGCCGGATCGAGCTGCATGACCTCGTCCGGGGAGTAGGTGCGCACCCGCATCGCTCCCGGCTCCAGTCGTACCCGGCTCTGACCCAGATATTCCAGCACCACACCGGCCGCTCCCAGCGCCATGGGCGCCGCTTCGGCACCGATCGAGGCCGGAAATGCAATCCCCAGGACATCGGCCAGCTGACGCTGCCCGCGCGCGGGATCGAATCGATATTCCTCAGTCTCAGGCGGGGTCAGCAGTTCCGCTGGAGACAGTCGCGCGAGTTCGGCCGGCAGACGCTCGGCGGCAAGCTGGCAGAGGAGGAATTCGCCGGTTGAGACGTCGCACGCCGCCAGCCCCGCCTCCCCTCCCCGCGACCAGGCCGCCACCAGCCAGTTGGATCGACCAGGCTCCAGGTACTCCTCCTCCACCACCGTGCCCGGGGTCAGTATTCGCGTGATCCCCCGTCGAACCAGGGTCTTGCCGTTTGATGCCTCGACCTGGTCACAAAGCACCACCCGGTGTCCGGCGCGAAGCAACTTGCCGACGTAGGCCGGCCAGGCGTGGTGAGGCACCCCACACATCGGCATCCGTCCCCCTCGCGCCGGTCGCGAAGTGAGGGTGATTCCCATCACCGGAGCCGCCACCACGGCGTCCTCGAAGAAGATCTCGAAGAAGTCGCCGAGACGGAACAGAACGATCGCCCCGGGATGCTCCCGCTTGCACTCCCAGTACTGCCGCATCGCCGGAGTCTCGCCGGCGCTACCGCTCACTCCCGGGCCTGCACCAGCGAACCCGCCAGCTGTCCAGCGCTGGTGTTCAGGACCTGAACCTGCACCAGAGCACCGGGCGCCGCGACAACTCCCAGCCGGGCGGCGGCGCCAGGAGCGGGCGGCTTGATGGCGACCCTCTTGCCCTGCCGGCTCCGGCCGTACGGCCGCCCGAGCTCGTCGGTGCCCTCGACCAGCACCTCGACCCGGCGGCCGAGCCAACGGCTGGAGCGCCGCGCGGCGATCTGCCGTTGCAGCGTTAACAGCTCGTTGATCCGCTCCCGCTTCTCCTCAGCCGAGACGTCATCCTCCCAACTCCGAGCCGAATGCGTACCGGGCCTGGGGGAGTACTGGGCCAGGTGAACAACGTCGAACTCGACCTCCTCGAGCAGACGCCGGGTGTTCTCGAAGGCTGGCCGGGACTCGCCCGGAAAGCCGACGATGACATCGGTGTAAAGCCCGATGTCAGGCATCAGAGAACGGGCTTGCTCGACGATCGCCCGATAGTGTCGAACCTGATAGCCGCGGGCCATGCGCCGGAGCACGGTGTCGTCGCCGGACTGCACGGGCAGCTGCAGCTCATGGGCGACGCTCTCGCTCGCCGCCATCACGTGCAGCAGCTCGGGCTCAAGGTCCTGGGGATGGCTGGTCATGAATCTCACCCGCGCCAGCCCGGGCTCCGAGCTGACCCGCTGAACCAGCGCCGCCAGTCCCCCCGCTCCTCCCGGATCCCGGTAGTCGTCAACGTTCTGACCCAGCAGGACCAGTTCGCGCGCACCATCCTCGATCGCCTTCCGGCACTCGGCCAACACCAGCTGTTGCGGCCGGTGAACCTCACGCCCGCGGACCGCCGGCACGATGCAGAAGGTGCAGTTGTGATCACAACCCTGAATCACATTCACGAAATGGCTCACGCCGGTGCGCCCCGCGCTCGGTAGGGGCTCGCCCAACAGGTAGTCGTATCGGTCCTCCAGATCGCTGATGAAGGAGTCGTAGTCACCGATCGGGACCACCGCGTCCAGGTGGGGGAATCGGCTGCGCAGGTCGTCACCCGACTTACCGACCAGACACCCGGTCAGGGCCAGGGTGCGGCCTGGTCGTTTCCAGGATCGGAGCTCGGCCAGCTTGGTGTAGACCTTGTCCTCGGAAGCCTGGCGCACCACGCAGGTGTTGATGACCGCGATGTCCGCACGTTCCAGGCTCGACTCCTCCTGGTAGCCGGCAGCCAGCAACCGGCGGGCGAGGGTCTCCGAGTCGGCCAGGTTCATCTGGCAGCCCATGGTCATGACGTGGAAAGTGCGCGCGCCTCCCTCACCGGTGGCGGCGGGAAGATCGGGGGTCCAGGTCTGCGGGGTCGGGTTCAGCGGACCTCCACCAACAGGCGGATGCCGGTGCGCTCCTCACCATCGATAGAGATGTCGATGAACGAGGGCGAACAGACGACATCGATGCCTCCTGGGGCCACGTAGCCCCGAGAGATGGCGATGGCCTTGATGGCCTGATTGATCGCCCCCGCCCCGATCGCCTGCACCTCGACTCGCCCGCTGCTGCGGATGACGCCGGCGATAGCTCCTGCCACCGCGACCGGCTTTGAGGTGGCGCCGACCTTGAGCACCTCAACCGGTGCCCGGCCGTCCCCCGTCATTGTTGAAACTCCCCCCGTCACTTCGTATGTTCTCGATCGATGCGCTGGATTGATGCGGCCCGGCCGGTGAGTCTGTCAATGGTAACCAGTACGGAATTGAAAGTCACGACTCCAGACGCGGTTAGAAAGCGAGCCGGGATGCCGGTACGGAAGCGCTCGACCGCGGCCTGAACCTCGACCCCGATGACGCTGTCGCGCGGGCCCACCATGCCGACGTCGCTCACGTACCCGGTCCCACCGGGCAGGATTCGACAGTCGGCGGTGGGAACGTGGGTGTGGGTGCCCACGACCGCGCTCACCCGTCCGTCCAGATGCCAGCCCAGAGCCTGCTTCTCGCTTGTCGCCTCGGCGTGGACGTCACACAGCGAGATCACCCCGCGCAAGCTCTCGGACAGCACCTCGTCCGCGGCTCGGAAGGGATCATCGAGGTCCTGCATGAACAGTCGGCCGAGAAGATTCATGACCAGAACCTGCTCGCCGTCGGCCTCGAACCAGGCTGCGCC
>Ga0307372_10000854_pt1 | contig 53236 bp, 51 predicted proteins | sample OX1MG_FD_202533 | JGI IMG/M metagenome (GOLD analysis project Ga0307372, IMG submission 202533) | Soil microbial communities from Risofladan, Vaasa, Finland - OX-1 | ecosystem: Environmental > Terrestrial > Soil > Coastal area > Acid sulfate soil | place: Finland: Risofladan, Vaasa | collected...
GAAATCTATGCCGGCACCCTGAAAATTCCCTATTACCTGTCAGTGGCCACGCCCAGCAATCCCGCGCCTGCATTGACCGGCTACTGGCATACAGCATCCGGTGGTGACACCACGGCACTGAGTCCCATGCCGGTTTCCACCACGGATGTCACCATTCCAATGCTGGCCACAATACCCGACAGCAACTCTGGTTGCACAGCACCACTTGCAGGCTGGCCAGTCGTGATTTTCCAGCACGGCATTACTCAGGATCGGGAGAACGTGTTTGCCATAGCCGATGCTTTGGCCAAGGCTTGCATCGCAGCCGTAGCCATAGACCTGCCATTACACGGCATCACCGACACTTCGAGTAACGTTGCCACCAATCCGTTCTACGACAATCAGCTGTTTGCCGGTGGTCCGGCTCAAGCGCTGGTAACCGGCGAGCGAACCTTCAATCTACCGGAAGTTACACCGTTCTTCCCGGCTGCCAGCAGCACGGTTGCGCCTTCCGGCAGTTACTTTATCAACCTCGGCAGCCTGCTGACCTCACGTGACAATCTGCGGGAAGCGGTAGCTGACCTGATCTCCTTGCGTAAGGGTATCCCGAGCATCACGGCTTTCGGCACCGCCAATACCCTGTTCGACGGCTCACAAATCTCGTTCGTGGGCCATTCCCTGGGAGCCATCGTGGGCACCACTTTCCTGGCGGTAGACGGCAGCCATATCCTGGCAGCCACACTCGCCAATCCCGGCGGCAACATTACCCAATTGCTGCTGAATTCCGTGAGTTTCGCACCGCAAATCAACGCCGGGTTGCAGGCCGAGGGCATCACGCCGGGTACCCAGTTCTACGATGACTTCTTCCGGGACGCCCAGACTGTGATTGAGAACGGCGATCCGGCAAACTATGCCGCGCTGGCCGCAGTCAACGACCCCATCCACATGATTGAAGTCGTGGGTGGCTTTGGAAATGACCCCTGTAACGTACCGGATACCGTAGTGCCCAACAGCAGCACTCAGTTGCTCGCCAACCTGATGGGACTCACACCCACCAGCAGCAGCATCGGTCCTGGCATCGCGCCTATCCACGCGCTGGTACAGTTCACTGCCGGTACACACGGTTCGCTGCTATCGCCTGCGGTGCCGTCATCCGCATGCAGCGCGGATGCCTCGTTGTACGGAGCGGTGACCTTGGAGATGCAGACCGAAATGGCCAACTTCATGGGCAGTAACGGCCGTTATCTGCCGATCAACAACAGTCCAGCTGGTCTCATCAAATGACCAGATGAAGCCGTGACCATGGGGCGGCTGCGGCCGCCCCATTTTTTTACGGCCCGCGGCCAATACTCGGATTGCAACGATCCCGGCATTTCATGGCAAATGAACCAACCCGCCACCCACATTAGTTTCGCGAGCAAACTGCGGGAGCGGCTGCAGCGTGCGGCCCTGCGCATCACACCAGGCCGGGCAATTGACGACACCTTACTGGAAGAGTTGGAAACCCAGCTGCTCCAGGCGGACGTGGGTATGGAAGCGACGCGCGCGATTCTCGAGCAATTGCGGGCTCGCGCACGCGACAGCAGGCTAAAGGATGCGGATGCGCTGCGCACGGCACTGGTGGAAATCATTACTAACTTGCTGGCGCCGGTTGGGCAACCGCTGAAAGTGGAAAGCGCCGGCAAGCCCTTTGTCATCCTGACCGTGGGTGTTAACGGGGTAGGCAAAACCACTGTCGTAGGCAAGCTGGCACTGCGTTTCAAATCCCAGGGACTCAAACTCATGCTGGCCGCCGGCGATACCTTCCGTGCTGCCGCCGTGGAACAATTGCAAACCTGGGGCGCGCGTCTGGACGTGCCGGTCATCGCGCAGGCAGCCGGCGCAGATCCAGCCGCCGTGACTCACGATGCCTGGTTGGCAGCCAAATCCCGCAACTGCGATGTGCTGATCGTGGATACCGCCGGACGGCTGCACACCCAGGGCAACCTCATGGAAGAACTGAAAAAGATCCGCCGGGTGCTCGCCAAACACGACCCGGCGGCGCCCCACGAATGCTTGCTGGTATTGGACGCGGGCACCGGCCAGAATGCCTTGCGCCAGATCGAGCACTTCCATGCCACGGTGGGGATGACCGGCCTGGTCATCACCAAGCTGGACGGCACCGCCAAAGGCGGTATCGTGATCGCCGCGGCGCAGCGTTTCGGCATTCCGATCCGCTTCATCGGCCTGGGCGAACAGGCCGATGATCTGGAAGAATTCGACGCACGCACGTTTGCGACTGCCTTGGTGGGCGTTTCCGGGGGTACACACCCTTGATTCAATTTTCCGAAGTCGGCAAGCGTTACCAGGGCGGCAACGAGGCCCTGGCCGGCGTGAGCTTCAGCATCGAACGCGGCGAGATGGTGTTCCTCACCGGCCCTTCGGGCGCCGGCAAAAGTACCTTGCTGAAACTGCTGGCCCTCATTGAGCGGCCGAGCCGCGGTCAGATCATCGTCAACGGCCAGAACCTGGGCGGTATCCGCCGGCGCCAGATACCCTATTACCGCCGTAAGGTCGGAGTAATCTTCCAGGATCACAAACTGCTGCCTGAGCGCACGGTGTTCGACAATGTGGCGCTGCCGCTCACCATCGCCGGCGTGTTTCACCGGGAAATCCCCAAGCGCGTGGGCGCGGCCCTGGAACTGGTGGGACTATTGCACAAGGAACACGCCCTGCCGGTGACCCTCTCGACCGGTGAGCAACAACGCGTGGGCATCGCGCGCGCCGTAATCAGCCGCCCGCCCATCCTGATCGCCGATGAACCCACCGGCAATCTGGATCCGGATCTGTCCTACGAGGTCATGCAGTTGTTCCGGCGTCTGAACCAGGTGGGCATCACGGTATTGGTGGCTAGCCATGACCACAACCTCATCCGCCGCCTTGGCCAGCGCTATCTGAGCCTGCGCGGCGGCCGCATGGTGGCACCGGAGCTCCAGGGAGACGCGCATGCCGAGCGCGCGTGACGACGGCGTGCACGGCGCGCAGCTCAGCCGGCGTACGCCAGGCCAGCGGCTGAATGCCTATTTCCTGCACCACCGGCAAATGCTGCTGGCAGGGCTCGAGCGTCTGCGACAGCACCCGCTGGCCACCTTCATGACCGTGGCGGTTATCGGCATCGCCCTGGCGCTGCCTGCCGGGACTTTGGTGTTGGTGAAGAATGCCAAGAACGTGAGCGGCAATTGGAAGGGCGCGGCGCGCATTTCGTTATTTCTGAAACCGGGACTCAGCGACAATAGGGTTCAGCAGTTAGCCGCGAGCATACGCCGGCACGCGGGCGTGGGTTCGGTGCAAGTCATCACCGCCAACCAATCTCTGGCGGATTTCCAGCAGCGCTCCGGTTTCGGTGATGCCCTGAACTTGCTGGGCAGTAATCCGCTGCCCGCGGTGCTGGTGATCCAGCCTACTGACGACTATGCCATGCCGGCGGCGGCCCAACAGTTGGGCCAGACCCTGGGCGAACTGCCGCAGGTGGACCAGGTGCGCATGGATATCCAGTGGCTTGAGCGCCTGCAAGCCATGCTGGAAATACTGCGGCGTGCGGTAGTCATCATCGCGCTGCTGCTGGCGCTCGCCGTGGTGTTCATCGTGGGTAACACCATTCGTCTGGAAATCGAGAACCGGCGCACGGAAATCGAGGTGAGCAAACTCATGGGCGCCACCGACCGCTTTATCCGCCGGCCGTTCCTGTATCACGGCGCCTGGTACGGCCTGGCAGGCGGGGTGCTGGCCTGGTTCCTGGTGGTTATCGCCCTGCTGCTGATGACTGGGCCTGTGGGCCGTTTGGCGAGCCTCTATGGCAACCAGTTCAGCCTGAGGGGACTGGGTTTTGACGGTAGCCTGGAGCTGCTCATGAGCGGCATCGTGCTGGGCTGGCTGGGGTCTTGGCTGGCGGTGGCCCGCCACTTACGAGCCATAGAGCCGACGTGATAACTTATTGAAATTCAAAGTGTTAGTCGCCATAACCGAATGGAACTCTCCTTGGTATTAGCACTCTAATGCTTGGAGTGCTAACATGCTTCTCGAGTTTTAAAGGAGGTTTCCATGGCACGTACTGCCCTAATGCCCCGCTCGCAGCAATTGATTTTGGCTGGACCTATCGGCAGCCTGGATGCTTATATGCAGGCGGTGAACGCTGTCCCGGTGCTGAGCGCACCGGAAGAGCGCGCGCTGGCACTGCGTTTCCGCGAATCCGAGGATCTGGACGCGGCCCGTGAACTGGTGCTGCACCACCTGCGTTTCGTGGTGCACGTGGCACGTGGATATATGGGCTACGGTCTGCCGCTCGGCGACCTCATCCAGGAAGGCAATATCGGTCTGATGAAAGCAGTCAAGCGCTTTGATCCGGAAGTGGGTGTGCGCCTGGTATCTTTCGCGGTGCATTGGATCAAGGCGGAAATACACGAGTTCATTCTCAAGAACTGGCGCATCGTCAAGGTCGCCACCACCAAGTCGCAACGCAAATTGTTCTTCAATCTGCGCAGTTCCAAGAAACGCCTCGGCTGGATGAATCGTCAGGAAGTGGAAACCATTGCCCGGGATTTGAAAGTGTCGCCCGAAGACGTGCTGGAAATGGAATCCCGTCTGTCCGGCCGGGACATTACTTTTGACGTCACACCTGAGACTGAAGATGAAGACAGCCGCAGCATGGCGCCGGCATCTTATCTGACAGCGGATAACAATGCCGATCCGGCGCTGGCACTGGAGCGCACAGATTCTGAAACCAAAGGCGAGGCACAATTGCAGCGGGCGCTTGTCAAGCTCGACGACCGCAGCCGCCACATCATGCAGCGCCGCTGGCTGGACGAAAACAAGGCGACCTTGCAGGAACTGGCGGATCATTACGGCGTATCGGCGGAGCGCATCCGCCAACTGGAAAACAACGCCATCAAGAAACTGGGCGTACTCATGGCCTGAACAGCCCGCCCGTATACGAAAATTAAGCCCGGTAGCCTGCCGGGTTTTTGTTGTCTGCCAGCTGATATCAGGCGAAATAAGGGCACCAATTCCGGGGGCGATTAGCATGAAAGCACAGGACCATCCGACCGGGCAATGGAGCCGGCCGCTGCGGTTGCTACATCTGCTGCTGGCTATCACCGTGACAGCGCAATTATTCATCGGCAGTTTTATGCATAGCCCCCATCACGGCCGGCCGGACACCTTCGGTTTTGAGGTGCACGAAATTCTCGGCTTCACGATCCTGGCTTTGATAGTACTGCACTGGCTCTGGTCACTCACCCATCCGCATGAAGGCCTGCGCCACCTGTGTCCATGGACCCGCATCGGCCTGCGTCGCGTGCTTACGGAATTCTGGCAGGCTGTGCGCCACCGGCAACTGCCGCCGGATGGACCAGGCAGGGAAGCTGGCTTGGCGGGCTTCGTCCACGGCTTGGGATTGCTGGCCATCACCGGCATGGCCCTGACAGGTGCGGCTTTCTATCTGTTCCGTATGGGCGGTGCCGGCCACAATCCCCTCGAGATTATCGAAGACCTGCATGACACGCTGGCAGTGATCAGCTGGGTTTACTGGAGCGGCCATTTGGCCGTGACCGTGCTCCACAGCCTGTCCCGCCATCCCACTTTCATGCGGATGTTCAGCCTGCGCGGGCGATGATTTCTTCGCAGGTGCGCCGCCGGTGATTGCGGTTACAGCTGCTTCACGCCCTCGCCACGATCAACGGTGATCCAATGCGTCCCATCCCGGGACACCTGAATCTCCACGTCTACCTCGGTGGAGGATGTATAGCGATAGACGATGCGCTCGCTGATTTTCTTGCCGTGGTCCTCATCCTGTCCGTATTCAGTCCAGGTATTGCCCGCGATAGTCATCTTTGAGATGAAAGGCCGTGAACCGGTCTGGCCATCGGCGAACAACTCATAATGCCAGTAGGCGTGGTCTTTGCGGTTGTAGGTGTCCACCACTAAGGATTTAACAGTTTTGCCGGACCATACATTGGCGAAGCTGCACAACAGAAACACCCGATCGTCAGACCAGCGGCAATCTTCATTCCAGGTCCAAGCTCCGGCCTTGCCGAATGGGGTTGCCAACGTCTTGCCGTGGAATTCCCAATGGCCCACGAAGATATTCAGTTTCTGAAGTTCCGGGGAAAGCGGCTGGTTGTCCGCCGCAGCTGCTGTACTGAGCGCACAAAAGATGGCGAGCATTGACAGAAATACGATGTGCTTCATTTAAATTCCTCGGAACTGTGTATCTGGAAAATTTTTAATTGAATGACATCTGCCGATGATTATTGCACAAATTGCATGGTTAAAAAAACATTGCATTCGCCGCACCTCAACTCTTATCCGTCAATTTCAATTTGCGTAGGCCAAGATACAACGGGTAACTGATAATCAGACAAACCAATGCAATCAATGTGTGACGCCGGTCGCTAACGATCACGCCCGCAAGAAATACCAGCCCGATCAGGATCGCCAACAGGGTCGTCCACGGGTAACCCCAGGCCTTGTAAGGACGCGGCGTGGCGGATTCGCGCCGGCGCAATACCATCAAGGAGACATACATGAGCAGGTAATTCACCACCATGAATACCGCAATCACCCCCAATACCGCTTTGAAGGTCCCGGAGAACATGAATGCACAGGCCACGGCGGTGCCGAGCAGCATCGCGATTGTCGGCGTCCCACCGCTATTCACGGTGGTCGCCTGTGGCACGAACAGCCCATTGCGTCCCATAGCCAGCAACAAGCGCGCCGAAATCAGAACTTGGGCATTGATGGTGCCCAGCAACGAAATTATGACGATGGCGGTAATGATCAGATCGCCGCGCTCACCGAAAAGCACTCGGGCCACGACGCCGCCGACAAACGGCGCATTCGCCATCCTGGAAATCGGCAATACCCACAGAAATGCCAGGTTGAGCAGCAGATACACCACAATGATCAAAAGCACACTACGAAATATGGCACGTGGGATATCGCGGCCGGGATTACACAACTCTTCGCCGAAGAAACATACATAGAAATAACCGTTATAGGTGAAAATGATGCCCTGCATGGCGAGAATCAGGGCGATCATGAGCGCCGTACCGTGCGGTACGGCAAGGGCGGGAATCCCAGAAATTGCTGAATGGGGTATAACGAATGCGGCGATAATTAAAGCGGTAAAGGCGAACATCTTTACCAGCGTAACGATTGTCTGGATGTGACCGCCCCAGCGCACGCCTTGCCATTGCAACGCTACCAGCCCGAACAGTACTGCGAATGCAACGATGAGTGCATGGCCAGTGAGTGCCGGTGCCAGCACAGGTGCATATTCACCGATGAGCAGCGACAGCGCTGCCTGCACGGCGCATACCTGGATCCAGTACGTATAACCAACAAAGAAACCGGCATAGTCCCCCAAGGCCCGGCGCGCGAATACATAGGGGCCGCCGGTTCGCGGCATCATGGCGCCGAGCTCTGAGAACACCGTGGCGCCCAGCAATGCGTTGACAGCGCCGAACACCCACACGGCCATGAATAGCCAGGTACTCGGCAGTAGCGCGGCGATATCGCCCGGCGTGCGCAGAATGCCGCCGCCGATGGTCGTGCCGATGCCGATGGCCAGCGCAAACGCCATGCCGAGCACGCGCAGCAGATGATCCTTGGGAGCATCAGCAGGTGATTTCAATGCGGTAGTTTGCATATCGCTCCCCTTAAATCGGAATTGGTCGCTAATACGCTTAAGTCAGTGGCGATCGGCAAGGCTGCGGCTAGCCGAGATTTGGAACAATGCTGTTGCCCAATTGGATCAAGACCCAGGCGGCAATGGCGTACACGCTCGCCACCCGGAAAATGTGGTGGCGCTTCAGGCGGGCCATGAAACTCAAGGGTTCATCAGCCATGGAATCCCCAGCCGCTTGGGCGGCGCCTCACTATACGGGCAGCCAGTGGAGGGGACAACCGCCGGTCTAAGGGGTCGCGGCCAGGACGGCCGCTCCTACACCGACGAGATCAAATAGCAACCGTGTGCATGACCAGCGGTACGTAGTGATCCATCAGCAACAGGATGAAGAGCGCCGTGAGATAGACGATGGAATAACGGAAGGTGCGCATCGGCAGGCTGGGGTCGCGGCTGAAACGTAGTGCGAACGCATATACCAGAAAAATCCCGCCAAAAATCAGCGCACCTGCCAGGTACAACAAACCGCTCATGCCGATGAGATACGGCAGCACGCTCACTACCACCAACAGGATGGTGTAGAGAATGATGTGCAGTACGGTATAAGGCACGCCGTGGGTCACGGGCAGCATGGGGATATCCGCCTTGGTGTAATCCTCGCGGCGGTGGATGGCCAGCGCCCAGAAATGCGGCGGCGTCCACACGAAAATGATCAGGCACAGCAATAGCGCGCCGGGAGCCACATGACCGGTGACCGCGGCCCAGCCCAGCACCGGCGGGGCGGCGCCGGCGATGCCGCCGATGACGATGTTCTGCGGTGAAGCACGTTTGAGAAAGCCGGTGTAGATAATGGCGTAGCCGATAAGCGAAGCGAAAGTAAGTGCTGCGGTAAGCCAGTTCACAAACACCAGCAGCATTGACATGGACAGTAAACACAAGATCAATGCATAAACGATGACCTGTCGCTCGGTCACATGTCCCAGGGGCAACGGCCGATGACGGGTGCGGAACATGGCGGCATCGGCACGCCGGTCCAGCAGATGATTGATGGCGGACGCACAGGAAGCGGCCAGGCCGATACCGATGGTGCCAAAAATAAATTGCCTGAGCGGTAGCATGCCGGGCACCGCCAGAAACATGCCGACGATGGCGGTGAACACGATGAGCAACACGATGCGCGGCTTGCCGAGCTCGTAGAAATCCCGCCAGCTGGCCTGGTCAGTGTGCATGGATGTGGTTGCGTGTAAGCGTGCGTTCATTACGAAGATACCGGCCGAGCAAATAGCGCCCAGTTCAAGGACACGACGGTCGCCAACAGCAATGCGGCCACACCCGTATGCGCGTCGGTGAGCGCCAGGGGCAGCGCCCAATGCACCATACTGATGCCGATGCCCACCTGGCAAGTGACCAGGATACCCGCCAGCACACCCAGCCATTGGATGGCGGGCTTGCGGCCCTTGATGAGACACAGCAGCCCGGTTGTAATCACCATGACAAACGTCGCCAATGCACCCAGCCGATGGGCCACGTGGATGGCGGCCCGGGCCGGATCGCCGAGGATGCCGCCCTGATAATCGGGCCCGAGCCCGTGCCAGGAAAAGGCATTACGGAAATCCATCGGCGGCCACCACTGCCCCTGGCAGGTGGGAAAATCCGGACAGGCGATGCCGGCGTAGTTGCTGCTGGTCCAGCCGCCGAGCGCGATCTGGCACACCAGCACCAGCAACGCCAAGGCTGCCATCCAGCGCAATAGTTTGGTGGCTGCTTCGCCGGCGCGCAGATAACCGCCGGTTTGCAATACCAGCAATACTAACAGCGCAAACGTGGCATAGCCGCCCAATAAATGCCCCATGACCACCGGCGGGAACAGCAACAGCGTCACTGTCCACATGCCGAGTAAGGCTTGAAGAATAACGGTTAACAGCGCCAACCAAGGCAACACCACTGGCTGGGATACGTGTCGCCGCCGCCGCCAAGCGACTACCGCCAAGATCAGAATCAGCACCGCCAGACTGCCGGCGAAATAACGATGGAGCATTTCCTTCCAGGCCCGGCCCGGTTGCAGCGGACGGCCGGCATAACGCGCGTCCGCGGCAGCGATGGCCTGATGGGTATCAGGCACGCTGATGTGGCCGTAGCAACCCGGCCAGTCGGGACAGCCCAGCCCTGCCTGGGAGAGCCGCACGTAGGCACCCAGTACGATCACGACGAGGGCCAGAAACGCGGCCAATATTGCCAAATACAAATACCCGTTGCGCGCCACCGCCTACATACCTCCGTTCTCACCCAAAAGATGCTGCAGATCCTTGAGCAGCCCTTCGGGTTTTCCGGAAATGGAGTAACGCATGATGTAAAAACCACGCGGATCCACCAGATAAATGAACTTGCCGATATCCGGCATGGAATTGCCGCCGCGACTGAACTGCTGGATGAATTTGCTGCCGGCCGGACCGGACATATCCGCCACCGTAAGATCCGGATGCAGCCGTAAAATTTTGGCGGGATCCTGGGGTGCGCCCGCCACCAAATACAGGCGCTGCACCGATTCGATCTTCTGGCCCGTGGCATAGCGCACCTGGCGCGTCAGGTACAAGGCTTCCTCGCAATCGGCATTGCAGAATGCCGTGCTCATATAAACCATTGTGAAACGGCCCTTGAAAAAATCCGGCGCCAGGGTCCCGCCGGTCAGCGGCAACGACAAAGGAGCCGTAATAAGTGCGCGCGCCGGCTTGATGAATTCGCCGTGCTGGGTGGTGGCAAAGTTGAAGTTATTGATATTAAGGTACAGAACCCAGGCGATAACGACCGGAATCACGAAGATCGCGGATAGCACCGCGAACATTATCCAAGGTCTTTTGCGACGCGCCGGTGGCGGCGCCTGTTCAAGTAGGTCAGTCATGTTTGATCCGTTTGCTGTTCACCACGATCCAGATAATAAACAGCGCCACTGCCAGCGCGAACCATTGCAGCGCGTAGGCGTCATGGCGCACCGGCGGAAAGCCGATGTTGGGTTGCCAGTCGCGCACAAAACCGTCTGCTTGGATCGGGCCCAGCAGCAGCACCGGTTTGAGCAGTTTGCCGCCATACAGTTCCGCCAGGGTCTGATAACGCGGGTACAGCATCAGTTTTGGCCAGCCGGCAGGCACCCTGGTTTTGCCTAGGCGGATGCCCGGCACCGGCAGACTGCCTAACACCCCGTTCACACTGCGGTTATTGGAACCGACCTCAACATCCGGCAGCGTTTTTATCCCCGGACCGGCGGCCACGAAACCACGGTTCACCAGCAGAATCTGCTGCTGAGGTTCCAGCACGAAGGGCGTGAGCACCTGGTAGCCGACCTGATCGCCATTCTGCATTTCCTGTAGTAGCACCTGGTGAGCGCTGTCATAGTGACCCTGCGCTTGCACATGCCGGTAACGCCCGAGGGCAGCGAATCCACCGGTATCCAGCGCCTGGTTAAGCGAGACTGGCGGCAGCACGCTCGCCTGCCGATATTGGCTCAGAAGAGCACGCTTGTAATCCGCGCGCCGCAACTGCCAGTTACCGAGCAGGATCAGAATTGCGAGCAGCACCAGCGTCACCAGCGTCGGCCACAGGGTCGGATTGAACTGCCATTTGCCTACGCGCATGACTGCATGCTAATTTGCCGAGAGCTGCTTCAAAATTGCCATACATCCGGCGCTTTGAAAGAGCTTCCAATCACCGCCCTGGCGCAATACATGTTCTCTGATATCGTCATACTCGTCATTTTATTTATCATCATCGTAAGCCTGTTCTCGGGCATGTATTTCATGTTGCGCGATCGCGGTCGGTCAACTCGCATGGTCAAGGCGCTGACCGTACGCATCATCCTGTCACTGGTCCTGTTTGCGCTGCTCATGATCGGTTACTGGGCGGGCTGGTTGCATCCCCACGGACTTTTGCCGCCGCGACATTAAGTCACAGTCTGCTAGCGGTGGAAAGCAAGAAGCGCTGCCGCGGCAGCGCTTCTTGCTTTACCTGGCTGTCCGGTTTTTGATCAAAGCCAGTACACGAAGATGAACAGACCCAGCCACACCACGTCCACGAAATGCCAGTACCAGGAGACTGCCTCGAAGGCAAAGTGGTGCTGGGGCGTGAAATGCCCCTTGAGGGAGCGCAACAAAATCACCGTCAGCATGATAGCGCCGATGGTGACGTGCAGGCCGTGGAAGCCGGTAAGCATGAAGAATGTGGAACCGTAGATGCCGCTGCCGAGCGTCAGGTTCTGCTTGGTGTAGGCCTCGATGTATTCGTGAGCCTGCAGCCCCACGAAGGAGAAACCCAGGATGATGGTAAACAGCAGGAACCAGCAAAGCTTCTTGCGATTGCCTTCCTTCAGGCCCCAATGGGCAATCGTCACCGTCACGCCACTCGACAGCAGGATCAGCGTGTTGATCGCCGCGATGCCGGCGGCAGACATACCCTCGAAGCTGCCGCCCACATGGCCGGGACCGTTGCTGGGCCAGGCAGGCTCGTATCCCTTCCACAGCAGCAGGTTGGTAAACAGGCTGTTGCTGCCGCCCGCCAGCCAGTTTTCCACGAATACCCGCGCGAAAAACAGCGCGCCGAAGAACGCACCGAAAAACATCACCTCGGAAAAGATGAAAAAGGTCATGCCCCAGCGGAACGAGCGGTCAACCTGGGCGTTGTAAGTGCCACTCATACTCTCGCGAATCACCGTGCCGAACCAGCCGAACATCATCAGGAAAATGATAATGATCCCCAGCAGGCACAGGTAACCGCCGAAATCCAGACCCTCGAGCCACAGGGCCCCGCCCACTGCAGTGGTGAACAGGCCCACCGAACCCAGGATGGGCCAGTGTGTGCCATGCGGGATGTAGTAATGGTTAGCGGCGTGTGCCTGTGCTGACATTTTTATCTCCCGTTGCCTCGTATCAACACCGTTTTCAGAGCGGTGCGTTGTTTGCTCTCAATCTGTCCACATTCGGATGCCAGTTCACCGGCAATTCAGTACCGGGTAGCAGCAGCCTGACGGCTAATTTGCGACTGTGGAAGTGGGATTTTTGCGGCGCGCTCACGGATGATGTGTCCAGCGCATGAACACGAAAAATCCCACATAGAAGCCCAAGGCCACCAACGCGGCGACAATGGCGGTACGCACAGCGCGCCGCTGGCGTTGCTCCGGCGGATCCCATTCAGGTTCGTTCATAAGCGCCGATTGCACCTGCGATGTCCCTCAGTCATTTTGGTAAGGATGCGCCCAGATGAGGTTGGCCGCCGGCGGTTCCGTGAAGCTGTGATACGGCGGCGGCGAGGGCAGCGTCCATTCAAGTCCCAGGGCGCCCTCCCAAACTTTGGCTTCGGCCTTTTTGCCGCCGCGCACACACAAGATGATGCAGGCGACGAATAGGAGTTGCGAGACGCCGAACACGAAGCCGCCGATGGAAACGATCTGGTTCAGGTCCGTGAATTGTACCGGATAGTCCGGAAGGCGGCGGTTCATGCCGGCCAGCCCGAGAAAATGCATGGGAAAATACAGCACGTTTATCGAGATGACCGACAGCCAGAAATGCCATTTCGCCAGGGTCTCGTTGTACATGTGTCCGGTCCATTTAGGCAGCCAGTAATACACCGCGCCCATGATGGCAAAGGCGGAGCCGGTTACCAGCACATAATGGAAATGCGCAACCACAAAGTAGGTGTCATGGTACTGCCAGTCGGCCGGTACCAGCGCCAGCATCACGCCGGAGAAACCGCCGATGGTGAACAGAAACACGAAGGCGATGGCGAACAGCATGGGCGTCTCGAAGGAGAGCGCCCCGCGCCACATGGTGGCCACCCAGTTGAACACCTTCACGCCCGTGGGCACCGCGATCAGCATGGTAGTGAACATGAAGAACAAATCCGCCGCCAAGGGCATGCCCACCGTGAACATGTGGTGCGCCCATACGATAAACGACAGGAAGGCGATGGAGGCGACGGCATACACCATGGAGGTATAGCCGAACAGCGGCTTGCGGGAGAACGTCGGAATGATCTCCGAAATGATGCCGAAGGCCGGCAAAACCATGATGTACACCTCGGGGTGCCCGAAGAACCAGAACACGTGCTGAAAGAGCAACGGATCGCCGCCGCCGGCGGCGTTGAAGAAACTGGTGCCGAAGTACTTGTCCATGAGTTCCATGGTCACCGCGCCCGCCAACACCGGCATCACGGCGATAAGCAGGTAAGCGGTGATCAGCCAGCACCATACGAACAGCGGCATCTTCATGAGTGTCATGCCCGGCGCACGCAGGTTCAGGATGGTGGCAATGATGTTGATGGCACCCATCACCGATGAGATGCCCATCAGGTGGATGGCAAAGATGGTGAACGGGAAGGCCGTGCCGGTCTGCAGCATCAGTGGTGCATACATGGTCCAGCCGCTTGCAGGAGCGCCTCCTGGCATGAACAGGGTGGACAGCAATAGGATGAAGGCAAACGGCAGAATCCAGAAACTCCAATTGTTCATGCGTGGCAGCGCCATGTCAGGCGCGCCCACCATCATTGGAATCATCCAGTTCGCCAGTCCCACGAAGGCCGGCATAATGGCGCCGAAAATCATCACCAGCCCGTGCAGCGTGGCCATCTCATTGAAAAACAGCGGATCCATCAGCTGCATGCCGGGCTTGAACAGCTCAGCGCGGATCAGCATGGCGAAAGCACCGCCCACGAAGAACATCAGCAGGCTGAAACACAGGTACAGCGTGCCGATATCTTTGTGATTGGTGGTGGTAATCCAGCGCCAAATACCACTCGGATGCTCCGCGTGGTGTGCGTGTGCGACGGCGGTGTTGTGCATATTCATTTCCTCTTCACGGCTCAGCGTGCGGTCTTGATCTGGGCGGGCTGCACCAAGTCGCCTTGATGGTTGCCGAAAGAATTGCGCTCGTAGGTGATCACGGCAGCGAGATCGGCGTCGTCCAGGATATTGCCCCAGGCAGGCATGATGCCTTTGCCGTGGAGCACCAGAGTGATATGTGCGGCCAATGGCCCATTGGGGATCGGACCAGCGGCGATGGCCGGCACGCCCATGGCCGGATTGCCCTTGCCGTCCGCCATGTGGCAAGCGGCGCAGTTGGCGTCGAATACCTGCTGACCACGAGCCATGGCGGTTGCCATAGTCCAGGTTTTCCCCGCAACAACTGCAGGCTTTCCGGCAGGTTTTACCTCGGCCGCAGCCATGGTGGGTGTGGGCGAGGGTGCCGCAACCGGCGTTGCCGTCGCGGTAGCTTGAGCCGGGGCGGGAGTGGGTGCATTGAAGTTGAGTTCAGCCGGCGCATACACCACCGGGCTGCCGTTCTGTTCCGGCTGCAGGGTGGCCGGATTGATAAAGGCACCGTGGCTGGTCTGCATGGACGCCACCCATTTTTGGTAATCGTCCCAGCTTTCCGCCACCACCACGATGGGCATGAAGGCATGCCCCCGGCCGCATAGTTGAGAGCATGAACCCCGGTAAGTACCGGGTTTGTCCACCTTGATCCAGGCCTGATTCACGAATCCGGGTATGGCGTCCACCTTGACGGCAAAATCCTCGACCCACCAGGAATGAATCACATCGTTGGCGGTAATCAGCAGGCGGATCTTTTTGCCGGTGGGCACCACCATGGGATGATCCACGTCGCGCAGATAATGGGGCACGCTATCGGGGTTGATGCCGGAATCGAGTTGTGACGCGGCATTGCTGTCGGCGGCCAGCGTACTGAAATAACTGAAGCCGTTCTGCAGATAATCGTACTGCCACTTCCACTGGTAGCCTTCGATCTTGATGCTCATATCCGGATCGCTGGTGTTGGTCATGTCCACCAGCACCTTGGAAGCGGGGATGGCGAGCGCGATCAGAATGATGAAGGGGATGATGGTCCAGATAACCTCGATAGCGGTGTTCTCGTGAAATTGTGCCGGTTGATAACCCGCGGCTTTGCGATGCCAGATGATGGAAATGAGCATCAGGCCGAACACCACGATGCCGATGCCCACGCACACCCAGAAGACATACATGTGCAGATCGTAGACATCATGGCTCATGGGCGTTACGCCCACCGGCATGTTGAGATCGATGGCGAAAGCCGACCCGGAAATAAGCGCCAGTGATGAGGCAATCACCCCGCGCAAGGCTTTCTTGAAATTCTTTTGAAGCATGCGTTTGTGTCTCCTGCTGGAATCTTAATGCTCTGCGGAAGCCTCAGTCGAATCCAGTTTTCCCCAAGGGCCCGATAAGTTGCGCGAGCCGTTGTTCGAGCGTTGCGCGCTCCGCCCCCGTCAGGCACCGACCGACTTCGCACTCCTCGCCGTGGGAGCGGATATACAACCGCCGCGGATGCAGTCGCGCACAGGGCTCGTGCACTACCAACTGCGCCCAATAACGGCTGAACTCCCGGTGCTCCAAGTGATGGCCATCGCCCTTGTCTACGGGCACCTGGCTGCTGCTCACGGTAATGACCTCCCCATAACGCCCTTGCCGCCAGCACAGATACAGGCACAGGCCGAGCAGCAGCATTTCCAAGATGGCATACGCCAGCACCGGCCAGAATCCATTCAGTGTGAACCAGATACCCGGGGTCAGGGTGGCGGCGGCGATGCCGGCATAAAAAAGCCACCATCCCGTAACACTGAGTGACCGGTTGGGCACGATCACTATGCGATGCATGGCGGTATCAGGGTTGACTGCCAGCATGCTCGTACCCACCTCGCGTCCGCCTGCGCACCACCCTTTCTCCGAGCGCGGGCGTTTATTGCTTAAACACCCGGTTAGCCGGGTTGAAACCGCCGAAAACTGGCGGAGTATGCTACTGCAAGGCCCTATAGCGCGCAACGGAGTCTGCGCATTTCGTGGGCAAATCATCGGCGTGCGCATCATGATGCATTTGATTGGCAGTAGCAGCGCCTCAATACAAAACTATAAGCAGCACTGCCGGTTTATGCCCCTCCCTCCGACTGCTATTGCGTGTGGCGATCGATCAAGAGGTTGATGATCTTCGTCCCATCAAGACGATCCGCCAGACCCTCCCTCGCAAGTCCAGGTTGCCAGGAAATATCCCCCAACAGCGGCGCGTGGATAGCACGCCTCAAGGCGGCGAGATTCCCGGAACGGCGCTCGAAACCCGGGTCTATTCCGTTCGCCACCCAGCCAGCGAGTGTCAGACCGTCCTCACGGATGGCATGGGCGCTGAGCAGCGCGTGGTTGAGGCAACCCAGGCGCAGCCCCACCACCAGAATTACCGGCAAGGCCAGTGCGCGGGCGAGGTCAGGTACGCCAAAGCCATCAGCCAGCGGCACCCGCCAACCCCCCACGCCTTCCACCACGACCACGTCGGCGCCGATACACAACCGGTGAAAAGCGGCGAGAATCCGCGACAATTCAATACTCACGCCGGCTTCAGCGGCGGCCAACTGCGGCGAGATGGGTGGGGCGAAAGCATAAGGATTCACCTGTTCATAAGGGCGTGGCGCCGTCGAGGCGGCTTGCAGCGCCAGGGCATCCTGGTTGCGCAGGCCTTCGGCGGTGTGCACCGAACCGCTGGCCACCGGTTTCATGCCAACAGCCTGCAAACCAGCGCCGGCGAAAATCCGCAATAAGCCTGCGGCCACACAGGTCTTGCCAACGCCGGTGTCGGTGCCGGTGACGAAGGCGCCGCGCATTCAGCTCACGCCTAGAGTCTGCAGGTTCCCGCCCATGGCGGTTTGCGTTTCCCCGGCAGTCAGCAGATCGGCGGGTATATAAGCAGGTGTCCAGGCAGTGCCATAGATCACCTCGTAAGTGGCCGGCACACGCCCATCGCGGTGGAAACGCCCGTAAGCCTGCGTCAGTTTGCGCAGGCGCCCGCGTCCACCGAGTCCGCGGCTACGGCCGCCGGTGACATTGTGGGCACCGATGCTTTTTAGATCATGCATCAATGCCTGTACATCTTTATAGGTGAGCGTTATATGCTCCATATCCATGACCGGTTCCACAAAGCCGGCACGCAGCAGTGTGTCGCCGATATCGTGCATGTCAATAAAGCGATTCACGTGATTGAAGCTATCCACTGCCCGCCAGGCGCTGCGTAATTCCTTCAGGGTATCCGGACCAAAGGTGCTGAACAACAGCAACCCATGCGTGCGCATCACGCGCCGCAGTTCCCTGAAGACCTGATCCAGGTCGTCGCACCATTGCAGCATCAGATTGCTGTAGACGAGATCGAAGCAGGTGGCTGCAAACGGTAGCTGCAGGGCGTCCGCGCACACCAAGGGCCTGCGCCTGAACCAGTCCCGAGCGCGGCGTGTGGCGGCGAGCATGCTCATGGCCAGATCCGCGCCCAGCACCTGCGCCCGCGGATAACGCTTGGACAATGTCACCAGCTGGCGGCCGGGGCCGCAGCCGATATCCAGGATGCGCGCGGGTTGCAGCGTGGTGAATCCCAGCCGTTCCAGCAGGCGCGCGCCTATTTCGCGTTGTAAAACCGCGGACGCATCGTAGCCGCGGGCGGCACCCTCGAAGGCGGCTCGTAACTGACGCCTATCCAGCGAGAATTCATCTCGATCGCGGCCTTCACTCATGGCTGATTCCCGCGCTGTGCGGCATCCGCCGGTGATGGCCGGCTTGTGTGACTGTCGCCGCCGGAAGCTTCTGCAGGAACTGAGTCAGCAGTGCGCTGAATTCCGCCGGGCGGGACAGGAACGGCGCATGCGCGGTTTTGGGAACAACCACCCGCTGGGCGCCGCTGACGGCGGCCGCCAAGACCATGCCCGCCTGCGGTGGTGTCAGCTGGTCATATTCGCCCGTCATAACCAGCGTCGGCAGCTGAATTTGTGCCAGTTCGGCACGCAGATCACTGTCGCGCAAGAGCTGCAGAGCCTTTGCCAGATCGCCAAATCGCGGCTCGCCACGCGCGAACACCGCTGCGCGCAGCCGCCGCAGCACGCTGCGCGCCGCCGCGTCCTCACGCACTTGCAGACCTAGAAACCTTTGCACTGTCTTGTGGTAATCGCGCCCCAGTCCGGCGACGAATTCCCGCCATTGTTCCATCGGCATGGCATGCGGCCAATCCGCCGCGGTTAAGAAGCGTGGCGTGGCACTCACCAGCACCAGCGCGCGTAATCGACCGGGAAAATCCAGGGCCGCGCGCAGGCAAGCCAGTCCGCCCAGGGACCAGCCCAGCCACACTGCGTTTTCCGGCGCCGCTGCCACGAGCTGCCGCGCCAGCGCCGGGAGCGTCGCCGGCATTGGCAGATCGCGGCTCAGGCCATGACCGGGCAAATCCACGCAAGTAATGCGATAGGTCTGTGCCAGTTCCGGCAGGACGCTACCCCAAATACCGCTGTGCAAGGCCCAGCCGTGCACCAGAAACAAATCGGAACCCCGACCGCTGGTTTCGGTATGCAGTTTCAATAGCATGGAATTCCGTCCCGGCCACTCTCCGCATACAACCGCTGTCCTCTCCAGGGCCTTCCAAGGGCTGCACAGTAGTCGCACATTCCTATGCATCGTGTGCTGTGCCCGCAAAGTTCAGTTGACCGCATTGCTCATAACCTCTTGCAGCGCGCTCAATAACCGGTCAACGTGCTGTTCACTGTGTGCGGCCGTCAGAGTGATGCGCAGGCGCGCGCTGCCAGCGGGAACCGTGGGTGGCCGGATAGCCGCCGTCAGGATGCCGTGATCACGCAACTGCTCGGAAACCGCCACCGCCCGGTCCGCTTTACCCAGCAGCAATGGCTGGATCGCGGTAATCGACTCCAGCATGGGCAGATTCAGCTGCTTAGCGCCGGCGCGAAACCGTTGGATCAACTGGTGCAGATGCTCGCGCCGCCAGCTTTCGGTTTGCACAAGCTTGAGCGCCGCACGGCCGGCTTCCGCCAGACATGCGGGCGCTGCGGTTGTATAGATGTAGGTACGCGCGTGCTGGATCAAGGTTTCCACCAGCGCTTCGCTGCCGGCTACAAAAGCACCGAACGTACCCAGCGCCTTACCGAGCGTGGCCATGAACACCGGCACCTCGGTGATACCCAGACTGAAATGTTCAAGACTGCCGCGGCCGTGTTCGCCGAGCACGCCAAAGCCGTGGGCGTCATCGACCATGAGAAACGCGCCCGCCGCTTCGGCCGCCCGCACCAGCTCAGGCAACGGCGCGATATCACCGTCCATACTGAACACGCCGTCGGTCATGACCAGCGTGCGTGCGCCTCGCTGGGCACGTTGCCATTGGATCCCGCTGGCCTGCGCGTGCGGGTAGCGGCTGAAACGCGCGCCCGAAAGCAGGCCCGCGTCCAGCAGCGAAGCATGATTGAAGCGATCTTCCAGCACCCGATCGCCGCGGCCGAGCAGCGCGCCGGCCACGCCCAGGTTCGCCAGGTAACCGCTTGAAAACAACAATGCCCGCGGTCGTTGCACGAACTCAGCGAGTTCCGCTTCCAACGCCGCGTGTGCGCGGGTATGGCCGGTGATGAGATGGGCCGCGCCGCTGCCGGTGCCATAGTCATCCAGCGCACGGTGCACGGCCGCGCGCAAAGCCGGATGGCCCGCAAGCCCAAGATAATCATTACTGGAAAAATTGAGATAACGCCGGCCGGCGATGTCGATCTCCGCCCCCTGGGGGCCGTCCACCAGGCGCCGCAAACGATACAACGACCGGGCTTTCAGTGCCTCCAGATCATTGCTGAGCAAATCATCAAGTCGTTGCGCGGCGTTGCTCATGCTTTTCCGCAGCGCCGGCTCCTTGTCCAAGGTTAGCGTCGGCAGCAAGCGCTTCCGCGTGAATGCCGAGGCGTGCGAATAACCGCCGATCCGCATCCTGCTCCGGGTTGTCGGTGGTCAGGAGCTTTTCACCGTAGAAGATGGAATTGGCGCCGGCGAAGAACGCCAGCGCCTGCATTTCATCGTGCATTTGCGTGCGGCCTGCCGACAGACGCACGTGTGCCTTGGGCATGAGGATGCGTGCCACAGCGATGACACGGATGAAATCAAAGGGGTCCACGGCTGCACGTCCGTGCAGCGGAGTGCCTTCGACCTGTACCAGTTGGTTGATGGGTACGCTCTCCGGATGCTCCGGCAGGGTTGCGAGCGTGTGCAGCATGGCGGCGCGATCGCTCAAGCCTTCGCCCATACCGATGATGCCGCCGCAGCACACATGCATGCCCGCGTCGCGCACATATTGCAGCGTGTCGAGCCGGTCCTGGAAACAGCGCGTAGTGATGACCTCGCGGTAATAGTCTTCCGAGGTATCGATGTTGTGGTTGTAGTAATCGAGTCCGGCGTCCGCCAACCGCTGCGCCTGTGCCGCCGTCAACATGCCGAGGGTGGCGCAGGTTTCCATGCCCAGTCCACGCACCGCTCGAATCATATTGATGATGTTATCGAGGTCCTTATCCTTGGGCCCGCGATAGGCCGCCCCCATGCAAAAGCGCGTGGCACCGTTATCCCGGGCGAGCTTCGCCTGAGCCAGCACATCCTCCACGTGCAGGAGGGACTCGGCTTTAAGGCCGGTGTGATAACGCGCGCTCTGGGGACAGTATTTGCAATCCTCTGGACAGGCGCCGGTCTTGATGGACAACAGCGTGGAAATCTGCACGGCATTGGGGTCGAAATAACGGCGATGCAGGCGGTGGGCCTGGTATAGCAGATCGTTAAACGGCAGGGCAAAGAGTGCCTGTATCTCCGCCAGAGTCCAGTCATGGCGGACAGCGGAATCGGCGGCAGCGGTCACTGAATGCATGGTGGCGCCCAAATAAGCATGGCATGATGCCTCAATCGCTGCAGGCATCAGGATGGTGGCAGTGTAGCGAGATACGGTTAGCTGTCAACCTGGAGAACAAAGGATGGTTTACGGTTGGCTGAAACGGGCGCAGAGTCTGGTGTACACGCCCTATTGTCTCCTCTGCGGTCGACGCAGCCGCTCGCATAGGGAGTTGTGCGGGGCTTGCGCCCGGGATCTGACCTGGAACCGGTATTTCTGCGGGGTTTGTGCCGCGCCCTTGCCACCTGAAAGCGGAACACGGTGCTGCGGTCAGTGTTTGAAATCCCCGCCTCCCTGGGATCTCGCCCTAAGCCCCTTGCTGTACGCCTGGCCCCTGGACCAATTACTGCAGCGCTTCAAATTCAGCGGCGATCTGGCCACCGGCCGGTTGCTGGGCGAACTGCTGGCAGACTACCTGGCCGCCGGCCAAATCATGAAACCGGATATGCTCCTACCCGTACCCCTGCACAACGCACGCCTGCGAAAACGCGGTTTCAATCAGGCGCTGGAGCTAGCGAGGCCCGTTGCCCGGCGGTTGCGGCTCCCCATCGCCGAAAACCTGTGTGTGCGCAGCAAGCATACCGCCGTGCAATCCGAACTCGACGCGGTTGCACGTCGCCGCAACCTGCAACAGGCCTTCATAATCCACCGTTCCGTGGACGGCGCGCATGTCGCCATCCTGGACGACGTCCTGACCACCGGCGCCACCGCCTCCGCCCTGACCCTGGTACTCAGACAGGCGGGTGCTGCCACGGTGCAAATCTGGTGCCTGGCGCGTGCCGCCCGACTACCCTGATTTTCCATCGCGAACGCTGGCTGTACGATGATTGTCAAAGCCGTGGGCGTCGTACCATACTGCTGCGTTTCCACAAGCCGCCAAGTTCGTAACTACAGAGTGTTGGTACTGTCTAGCCCGGCTTGCTGGTCATGGAGTACTAGAGGAAAGTCGCAGTGGAGCCGCAAAAACAAATAAAAGTGAACACCGTGGACCTCGAGCCGGGCATGTATATCGTGCGCCTCGACCGCCCCTGGACCGAAACCCCGTTCCTTTTCCAGGGTTTCTTTATCCACAATCAGGATGATATCGAAGAACTGCAACATCACTGCCGATACGTGTACGTCGATATCGAGCAGAGTCGTAAGGAAATCACGCACACCAAAACCGGCATCAACCGCGAAAACCGCACTATCACCCAGATCACCAGCCTGCACTATGCCAAACCCCATGTCGCGGCAAGCAATCGCAATCGCACCGTGTATGTCAATTCCCAGCCGGTGGAAAAAGAATTGCCCATCGCCAAGACGGTTTATGCCGAGGCAAACCGGGCCGTAGAAGATCTCATAACCAAACTCCAGACAGACGGCAGGCTGGACGTACAGATCGTAAAAGAAACCGTCGAACCCATGGTGGGAAGTGTGCTGCGTAATCCGGATGCCATGATCTGGCTATCGCGCATGAAAAGATATGACTCCTACATGTATCACCACTCGGTAGGCACCTCTATCTGGGGCATCACCTTCGGACGCCACCTCGGTCTCGACAAGTCGGCGCTCTATGAAATCGGCCTGGGCTGCATGCTGTTCGATGTGGGCAAGACCAAGCTGCCGCATGCACTGCTGACCAAAGCGGGCCAGCTCACGGAAACTGAATGGCACGTGATGCGTAATCATGTGGATTACAGCGTCACTCTTCTGGAGGGTGCTGGCGGAATCACCGAGCGCATTATCTCCATGGTACGCAGCCACCATGAACGCCACGACGGCAGCGGTTATCCGGACAAACTCAAGGAAAACCAGATACCTACTTTCGCCAAGATCGCCGGCATAGCGGACTGTTACGACGCCATCACCAGCCCGCGTCCGTATAGCAAATTGCGCTCACCTTACGAGGCGGTGCGGGAAATCTACAGTTGGCGCGGCACTCTATTTCAAGCTGAAGTGGTGGAGCAATTCATGCAGGTGGTGGGCGTATTCCCCACCGGTTCGCTGGTGGAGCTGAATACCGGGGCCGTGGCTGTAGTCATCGCCCAGAACGAGGCACGCCGGCTCAAACCACGTGTCATGCTCATCCTCGATGAAAAAAAGAAGCGTCTTTCACAGTTCAACACCGTGGACCTGCTGTTCGACACGCATTTGAAAGGCGCCGAGAATCTGTGGATCGAAAAATGCCTGGAATCGGGCGCCTATGGTATTGACCCTCAGGAACTGTATATCTGAAACCTTTGCACGGCCACTTTTGAATGTCAGACAAAATCCTTTCACTGCGTTCCAACCAGCCGTCACTGATGCGCTATCTGGACAGCTATATCCGGCGCGCACACACAAGCAGCAAACAGTTGGCATTGCTGGTGGTGCAGGTCAAGCGCGGTCAGGAATTCGGCGCGTTGTTCGGTTATCGCAGCATTGAACAACTAATGGAACAGATGGCGGCGCGCCTGTCTGATGTTTGCCGGAAGAACGACCGCGTTATGCGCATCGGTGATCACGAGTACGCTTTGATACTGCCGGATGTGATGAACGAAGGTCATGCCATTCTGGCCGCCAATAAGATACTGCGCGCCCTATCCATACCCTTTGAAGTGGACAATCACATGGTATCGATGGGCGCCAGTATGGGTATTGCACTGTTTCCAGACCATGCCGGACAGTCCGATACATTGCTGCAACACGCTGAACTCGCGCTATCGGATGCAATCCGCAGCAGTGCTCCGTATTTGCTGTACAAGGACAGCACGCCGGAAAAACTCGCCGGCGCCTGGGATCTGGAAAGCGAGCTGGATACGGCCATGGATAACGGCGAACTGGAAATTTTTTATCAACCGAAGATCAATCTGCGCGGCGGGCTGCTGGCCGGTGCGGAAGCGCTGCTGCGCTGGCGCAGCCCCACCCGCGGCATTGTACCGCCGAATATATTCATCCCCATCGCCACCCGTACCGGCCAGATCAAGGAACTGACCTGGTCGGCCATCAACATGGCGCTGCAGCACGCCGCTGCCTGGCCCACGCGCTTCGGGCCGCTGACACTTGCCATCAATATCGCACCCTCGCTGCTGGTGGACGAAACACTGGTACGGCGGGTGGCGGATGCCATGGGACTATGGAGCGCCAAACCCAATCGGCTGATCCTGGAAATCACCGAATCGGCGATGATGGACAACCCCGACATAAGTTTTGAAACCATCCGCGAGCTCAAGAACCGCGGCGTGATGGTGTCCATAGATGATTTTGGCACCGGTTATTCGTCGCTCGCGAACTTCAAGAACATCCCCGCGTCGGAACTCAAGATCGACAAGAGTTTTGTGATGAACATGCTCACCAGCAAAGCCGACGCCAATATCGTACGTGCCATCATAGGCCTGGCGCAGGCCTTCGACTTGCAGGTGGCGGCGGAAGGCGCCGAGAGCATGGAGATTCTGCGCACCCTGGCGGCATTGCAGTGCAATTATGCCCAGGGTTATTACATCAGCCAGCCGATACCCGCCAACGCTTTCGTACAATTCATCAACGAATACGTGCCGCCGGTGTTCTGAAACGGCTCATACCCGTGTCGTAAAGGTGTAATGCAGCAGGATGCCGGCGAACACCGCCGCGCCGAACCAGTTGTTGTTCATGAATGCCTCAAAACAGCGTTGCGGATTGCGCCGGCGAATGAGGATTTGTTCATAGGCGGCGAACAGCAGCGCAAACAGCAGTCCCAGATAATATGCCGTACCCATGCCGGTTTGATGCCCCACCAGCAGCAGATCAGCCAGCAGCAACAGCTGCAGGATGCCGATAATGAGACGATCCAAATCACCGAATAATATCGCGGTGGATTTAACTCCGATCCTGAGGTCGTCGGGCCGGTCCACCATAGCGTACATGGTGTCGTAAACCGTGGCCCAGATGACGTTGGCGATGAAGATAAGCCAGGCCACCGTCGGCACGCTGCCGATAACCGCGGCATACGCCATGGGGATTCCCCAGCCGAATGCCAGCCCCAGATACGGTTGCGGCAGATACGTGTAGCGCTTCATGAACGGATAGGAAATCACCAGCACGGCGCCGATGACCGCCAGTTCCTGTGTCAGCCGATTGAGCGATAACACCAATCCAAGCGCCATGAGGCACAGTATGACAAACAGAATCAGAGCTTCCCATATGCTCACTTCGCGGGTGGCGAGCGGTCTTGCACGGGTGCGCTGCACATGTGGATCGAAATTACGGTCTGCAAAGTCATTGATGATGCAGCCGGCGGAACGCATCACGAACACGCCGATTACGAAGATAGCGAAAAGTTTCGGCGTCGGATGGCCACTAGCAGCCAACCACAGTGCCCACAGCGTGGGCCACAGCAGCAGAAAACTGCCGATGGGCCGGTGCAGCCGCATAAGCCGCAGATAAGCCCAGGCACGGCGGCCGACAGCCGGCAGCCAGCGCCGCAGCGCACGGCTGTAGCGCAGCTTCCGCCACAAGGGCCGCAAGCGCGGGTCCATCAGGCGTGCATCCCGGGCAAAAAACACTCATAGATGAGCAAGCGGCTGCTGTCCACCCTCAGCACTGAACGCCGCGCCCATAGCATCGGCGGAGTAATCCCCAGGCCGTTCACCGCTGCCTGGTAGAGCTCATGCCCTGGATACAGCTGCGCCACCTCGATCAGGTTGCGTTGTGTATCCGCAACGGCGAACACCCGTTCACCCAGCGGTTGCGTGCCCAGCTTCTCCAGCCAATGTCCGCTCTCCGTCGGTACCAGGGTGCGGGCATACACCCAGGGTGCGTCGGCGCACAAATACACCTGACGTTTACGCGCCGTTGCCCCCGCGGGGGCATGCAGCAGACGCGCGTCCTCTGCAGCCAGCGGCACCTGGCCCTCGTACAACACGCGCACCTGAAAGACATCGCCCGCAAGTGCGCGCAGCTTCTGCGTGAGCGAACCCACATCTGCCAGCCACGACCAGAGGGCGGCGGGCCGCTGTTCCGCTGGCCATGCTTCCAATGGATACCAGAGATCAATGTTGTCCCCGGTTTCTCGGGTCCGCACCATGGGCATTTCCTGTGAGAGGTGGACCATTGTAGTCAGACCTGGCCATAACGGCTGTTCTCGCCCAGCCAGCGGCGCACGATCAAAGGCACCTGCTCAGGATAATGCTCAAGCAACAAGCTCGCGGCCCGCTGCACTTGCGGAATCAAGGCTGCATCCCGGTTGAGGTCCGCGATACGCAAGTTCAATTCGCCCGCCTGACGGGTACCCAACATCTCACCGGGACCGCGCAGTTCCAAATCGCGGCGCGCAATCTCGAAACCGTCATTGGTGGCGCGCATTACCTGCAGCCGCGTGCGCGCCGCTGCCGACAGCGGCGCATGGTAGAGCATCACGCAACTGGACTCTAGCGCACCGCGGCCTACGCGGCCGCGCAACTGATGCAGTTGCGCCAGCCCCAGGCGTTCGGCGTTCTCGATAATCATGAGGCTGGCGTTGGGCACATCAACTCCCACCTCGATCACGGTAGTGGCCACCAGCAATTGCAGTTCGCCGGCTTTAAAGTGCGCCATCACCGCCTCCTTCTGCGCCGCGCGCAGGCGGCCATGTATCAAACCGACGCGCAATTCCGGCAGCGCTACCGCCAGGCGCGTGGCCGTGTCTTCCGCCGCCTGGCATTGCAACACCTCTGATTCGTCGATCAGCGGGCATACCCAGTACACCTGCCGCCCCGTGCGGCAAGCAGCACGCACCCGCGCTGCCACCTCGGCGCGGCGCGTATCGGCAACCGCCACGGTGATTACCGGCGTGCGTCCCGGCGGCAGCTCGTCGATGGCGGACACATCCAAGTCTGCGTAAGCGGTCATCGCCAGGGTGCGCGGAATGGGCGTGGCCGTCATGATGAGCTGGTGCGGGTGGCTGCCGTCCACTGCACCCTTCTCACGCAACGCCAATCGCTGATGCACACCGAAGCGATGCTGTTCGTCAATGATGACCAGTGCCAGCTTGGCGAACTCCACATCCTCCTGGAACAATGCATGCGTGCCTATGATCAGCAGTGCGTGGCCGCTATGGATGCTTGCGAGCGTCTCCCGGCGTTGCGCCGCCGGCATGCGGCCTGTGAGCCACACCGGCTCGAAACCGTAGGGTGTAACCCAGGCTTTGAAATTATGAAAATGCTGTTCCGCCAGCAATTCCGTGGGCGCCATGAGTGCCGCCTGATAGCCGGCCGCCATGCAATTCAAGGCCGCCAGCGCCGCCACCAGCGTCTTGCCGCAACCCACATCACCTTGCACCAGCCGCATCATGGGATGGGGCTTTTCCAGATCGTGGGAGATCTCCGCCGCCACCCGCTGCTGGGCGCCGGTCAGTTGGAACGGCAAGGCCGCACGGAATTCTTTCTCCACGCTGCTGGCACCGGGAATCGTCCAGGCACGGCTGCGGTCCGCGCGTTGACGCAATTCCCGCAGACTCAGGTGATGGGCCAGTAGTTCCTCGAAGGCCAGGCGTTGTTGCGCCGGATGCCGGCCATCCACAAGCGCCGCTACCGGTGCGTCCGCTGGTGGACGATGCACATAGCGCACTGCCGCGGTGAGCGCCGGCATACCGGTGTGATCCAGCAATTCCGGTGGCAGCAGTTCCGGCAGCAACCCGGCCGCGCTGTCTAACATCTGCAAAGCCTGGGTGGTAAGCGCCCGCAACTTCAGCTGCGCGATACCTTCGGTGGCGGGATATACGGGTGTGAGTGCGGTTTCATCGGGCAGCGACTGACCTTCCTGCAACACCCGATATTCCGGATGCACCATCTCCAGGGTGCTGGCGCCGGATAGTACTTCGCCGTAGCAGCGCAAACGCGCACCGCGTGACAAGGCATCCGCCTGTGCTTGGTTGAAATGGAAAAAACGCAGCGTCAGCGCGCCGCTGCCATCGCTGATGCGGCACAGGAGCATGCGCCGGCGACGGATAACGGTCTCGGTGAGTTCCACCCGGCCCTCCACCGCCGCCCGCATACCTGACCGCAACGCACCCACGGGGGTGATGTGGGTGCGATCCTCGTAACGCAATGGCAGGTGAAACAGCAGATCGGTAACGCTGCCGATGCCGAGACGCGACAGTTTCTCGGCCAAATGCGGACCCACCCCGCGCAGATAGCGCACCGGTGTGTCGGCGCGCATCGGTGGTGCTGGGTTTGGCGGTCTCGGCCGCTTCACACCGCCATCACCGCATCCACCTCCACCTGTGCACCCCGCGGCAGCGCCGCCACGCCGATGGTGGCGCGCGCCGGGTAGGGTTCGTGAAAGTATCCGGCCATGATCTCGTTGACTTTGGTGAAATGCGCGAGATCGGCCAGGTAAATCGTGAGCTTAACCACATCGCCGAGTCCCTTGCCGGAAGCTTCCGCCACCGCTTTCAGATTCTCAAACACGCGCCGGGTCTCCGCCTCGATACCGCCCTTGACCAATTGGCCGCTTCCCGGATCCAGGCCGATCTGGCCCGACAAGTACACGGCATTGCCGGTGCGGATCGCCTGGGAATAGGGCCCGATGGCCTTGGGAGCCAGATCGGTATGGATGGATGTACGGCTCATGCAGATTCTCCGTGAAGTTGTTTTTCAGTAGGCGCCTACATAGTAGCCGCTTGGCTTGCAATCAACACGGCTGGGTTCTTCTAAAAACCTGTAAATCCCTTATCAGTCATAGTCTTGGCGCCGACTTGCATTCCGGTAAAGCTGTACTATATTTAGTACGAATAAAGACGTATGAATTCATTTTGAGGGTGTTTTGAGGGAGCCGAACACCCTTATCCCTTTGGGAGTCAATTCGTCATTCTGGAGCATGCTGCCATGAATAGTAGCCGTCACATTAAAACCCTGCCTTTGTTGTTGCTGGCCGTAGTTCTGTGCTTACCTGAGTTAGTTGCGGCCAACAGTGCTCCTCAAAAAAATACCTCAAATCAAGCCAAGCAGAATGACAACGCGACCATGTACCTGGGCAAGGTCGAGGTACACGGGGAAGCGAATATTGTGAAGACGCTGCAAGCCATAAAGGTCGGGCTGGAGCAACCCTATTCCAACGATCCGAAGCTCGCAAATGTCGTCGTCTGTCGCCTTCAGGATCAGGCCGGCAGTCATATCAGGCAATGGCTGATTTGCGGTACCAACCGCACGTTGTCTCAACAGCGCGCAGCTCTGCATATCGCAATGGATGCTGCGATAACTGCAGGAAGCTCAGTGGGAGAAAGTGCTACCTGTATGACCTCGGCCTGTTACGCACAGGTATTCGCCGTATTGAATGAAACGCTGATTTCACTACCGGGACATTATCTGCAAACAGGTGTAAATGGTTCGGCATTGCATGGTTTATTGGAAAAGATTCCCTATCCTGAGGTGTATACAAAATCCACAGCGCTTCCGCCGGCAACCACCACCGCACCTGCTGCCACGACGCATTATTGAAGTGCCAGGGGCGGGTCAACATACGGTGGAAACTATCAACTTCCATTGCTTGACGGATGTGAATCTAATCCATCAACCCTGGGGCATCACGCCACGGCATGCGAATGTTGAACCACAAACAGTTGATGGTATTGCGCGAACTGCTCAAGCAAATACCGGCATCCCGGCAGGGATGCTGCGATGATCGTGGACAAAACAGTAACCCGTTTCTAACAGAAAAGAACTAAGCGCGAATGCGCTGAATACGCATCACCTGCGGCAGGCTGCGCAGGCGCCGTAGGATGCGCGCCAGATGCTGGCGGTCCTTGACGCCGAATACGAAGGTAATCACCGAGGTCAGCTCGTCGCGTTCCTGCTGGTTCACGTGCTCGATGTTGGAGCCGGTTTCGGCGATGGCGGCGGCCACCGTCGCCAACACGCCGCGCTGGTTGGCGACGTCGGCGCGGATTTCCACCGGAAAATCGCGTTTGATGCGTTTCTCCCATTGCACCTCGATCCATTTATCCGGTTGATTGCGGTACTCGTTCAGATTGCCGCAGTCGTCCCGATGGATGACGATACCCTTGCCGCTGGTGAGTACGCCGACGATGGCGTCGCCGGGGATGGGATGGCAACAGCGCGCGAAACTGACCACCAGGCCCTCGGTGCCGCGAATGGCGAGCGGTGCACCGGGCTTCACTGGTTGGCTTTCAGCCGTGTGGGAGGGCAAGAGGCGGCGCGCCACCAGCGGGGCCAGGTGTTGCCCCAAGCCGATGGACTCGAATAGATCATCCGGTACTTGCATTTTGAATTCCCGGAGGATGGCCTGGAGCTGGGCTTCGGGAATCCGGCTCAATTTCACGGACAGCGAGGTCAGCGCCCCCTCCAGCATGCGCCTGCCGAGTTCGACAGCGTCCTCGCGACGCAGGTTTTTGAGGAAATGCCGCACGTTGGCACGCGCCTTGGCGGTCACCACGAAATTTAACCAGGCGGGGTTGGGCCGGCCATTGGGGGCGGTTATGATCTCGACTGTCTGGCCGTTTTCCAGCGGCGTGCGCAGCGGTACCAGCCGCCGGTTCACCTTGGCCGCCACGCAAGCGTTGCCCACGTCGGTGTGCACCGCATAGGCAAAATCCACGGTAGTGGCCCCACGCGGCAGGCGATGGATGTCGCCTTGGGGCGTGAACACATACACTTCGTCAGGAAACAGGTCCACCCTGACGTTATCCAGAAACTCCTGGGAGCTGCCGGCGCTCTGCTGCATCTCCACCATATCCTTGAGCCATTCCCGCGCCCGCAGCGTCGGCGTTGAGCCCTCATCGCCGCTCTTGTACAGCCAGTGGGCGGCGATGCCGGAGCCCGCCACCTTGTCCATGTCGGCGGTGCGGATCTGCACTTCCAGCGGCACGCCCTGGGGCCCGATGAGGACTGTGTGCAATGACTGGTAGCCGTTGGTCTTGGGAATGGCGATGTAATCCTTGAACTTTCCCGGCACCGGCTTGTAGAGGTTGTGCACGATGCCGAGCATGCGATAACAGGCATCGGTCTTGTCCACGATGATGCGGAATCCATACACATCCAGCACTTCGTTGAGAGACAGACTCTTGGAACGCATCTTGCGGTAGATGCTGTAGAGGTGTTTCTCGCGACCTGCCACACTGCCGTCAACCTGTTCACGCTGCAACGCTCCGCTAAGGCTCTCGTTGATCTTTTTCACCATTTCCTTTTGGTGGCCGCGCGAACGTTTGAGGTGCTTGATCAGCACCTTGTAACGCAGCGGATGCAATGCCTCAAAACCCAGATCCTCCAGCTCCAGGCGCATCGCGTTCATACCCAGTCGATGGGCGATCGGTGCATAGATTTCCAGGGTCTCGCTGGCAATGCGGCGGCGTTTGGGTGGTGGCATGGCTCCCAAGGTGCGCATGTTGTGCAGGCGGTCTGCGAGCTTCACCAGGATGACGCGGATGTCATCCACCATGGCCAGCACCATTTTGCGGAAATTCTCCGCCTGAGCCTGCTCACGGTTCTGGAACTTGATCTGGGTGAGCTTGGACACGCCGTCCACCAACTGCGCGACTTCCTGGCCGAAGCGCGTGATCAGTTCTTCTTTTAAGGTGGGCGTGTCCTCGATGACATCGTGCAGCAGCGCCGCTTCGATGGTGTGGTGATCCATGTGCAGGTCGGCGAGGATAGCGGCGACCGCGACCGGGTGGGAAATATAGGGTTCACCGGATACGCGGCGCTGACCTTCGTGGGCCTGGGCCCCGAACTTGTAAGCTTGGTAAACCTCATCTACCTGGGCTTGCGCCAGATAGGAGCGCAGTTTGGTCAGCAGTATTTCGATGCCCGCCGTGCGCTTCCCCCGGACACGATCAAAGATGGAAGCGGGCTGGCTCATGGGGGCGAGCGCGGTTTAGAGCGGATCCTCCGCGTCCATGATCACCACCGGCTGTTGTTCCACCGGTTCTTCGACCACCGGTGGCTCCGCCTGATCGAGGATGGCCGGCCCGATGTTGCCAGCGGCCACCTCACGTAGGGCCAACACCGTAGGCTTGTCGTTCTCCCAAGGCAGAGTGGGCTCCATACCGCGGGACAGCTGACGTGCCCTCTTGGTAGCCACCAATACCAATTGGAACAGGTTATCCACATTATCGAGACAATCTTCCACAGTGACACGCGCCATAGGTACTCCGGGATTTTAAGAAAAACTCAAAAAAATCATGGCCTTTCAGTTTACCTGAGGGACCAGGTTCACGCCAGAAGCGCAGCGACCAGCGGCCGTAAATCCCCGCGGCTGACGCGGCTGGCCTCGCCCCGACCGGCAATAATGTCGGCGAGTGCGGCCAGGGCCCGCGCAAAATCATCGTTGACGACCACGTAATCGAACTCCCGCCAATGGGAAATATCCGTTACGGCATCGCGAAACCGCCGCTCAATCTCGGTCGCCGCGTGTTCGGGCCCCATCAGCCGTCGGCGTTCTTCTTCGGCGCGTTTTTGCAGGCGGCACCTGAGCTCGTCAAGCGAGGGTGGCAATATGAATACGCTCACGGCCTCGGGCATCGCGCGGCGCACTTGCTGTGCACCCTGCCAATCTATTTCGAGCAGCAGGTCATGACTTCGGCTCAGTTCCGCCTCCACGCTGCGGCGCGCGGTGCCGTACCAATGGTCAAACACACGCGCATGTTCCAGGAACTCGCCGGCTGTCGCCATGCGGTCGAATTCCGGCTGGCTCACGAAATGATAATCGTGACCGTCGGATTCATTCGGGCGCCGCGGTCGGGTGGTGTAGGAAATCGAAAACCGCAGATCCGGATGCCGTTCGAGCAAGGCCCGCACCAAACTGGTCTTGCCGGCCCCGGACGGCGCAGCGATCAGGAATAACCGGCCGCGCCGGAGCGAGGGCGCGTTATTCAAGGTTCTGCACCTGCTCGCGCATCTGCTCGATCAGGACCTTCAGTTCCACCACTCGCCTGGTGATGGCGGCATCCTGACATTTGGAGCCGAGGGTGTTGGCCTCGCGATTGAATTCCTGCATGAGAAAATCCAAGCGCCGCCCCACGGCATCGCCGCCTTTCAGGCCATTCGTCAATTCCACCAGATGGCTATCGAGCCGGTCCAGTTCCTCGCTCACGTCGAGCCGCTGCAACAACAGCACCAATTCCTGCTCAAGTCGGTTCTCATCCACATTGAGTTTCAACTCTTCAAAACGCGCCCGCAGCTTTGTGCGCAACTGTTCTTGGACGATACCGGTATTGTTGCGCACCTCACCCACCAACAGGCTGATCTGCCGCGCACGTTCACTCAACAGATTAGCGATACGCTGACCTTCACTCACGCGCATCGCGGTCAATGTTGCAAGCACCTCGTCAAGTAGCTGCAATGCATCCACACTCACTTGCCGGACGTCGGTTCGAGGTTCTTTAACCACACCCGGCCAACGCATCAAATCAAGCCCATTCATGGGAGCGGACCGGCTCAGAAACCCGCTCAAGCGCTCTGCGGCTCCCGCCACGGCTCGAGCGCGGTGTTCATCCACTTCCAGTGTGGTTTCATCTCCGGCTGCCGCCTCAAAACGCAACTGGCCGTCCAACTTGCCGCGCCGCAAGGCCGCAGCAATGCGCTCACGGCAGTCCGGTTCCAAGGCGCGCAAGTCTTCCGGCAAGCGCAGACTGATATCCAGATACCGGTGATTGACCGTGCGCAGTTCCCAGATGAGGGTACCCGAACGGCCGCGGGTCTCGCCGCGCGCGAAACCCGTCATGCTGCAAATCATATAAATAACCTTTTCCGATGGAACACCGTGACGGCAAAGCAAAATGGTAAGCTAAATGCCTAGTCAGCCGATAGCCAGCCCACCCAGCAGGGTCCTAATGGTGAATGTCGAAACCGCCCAGGTCTCCCGCCAAGGCAATCGCAGCGAGAATCAGGACCGCGCCCGTATCGCAATGTCGGACACGCGTATGCTGCTGACGGTAGCGGATGGCATGGGTGGTCATGTAGGCGGTGATCTTGCCGCGGAAACCGCCGTGGAAACCCTGGTGAAGGCTTTTCAGGAGACAGACGCCATCTTTGAACCGGCGGAATTCCTGCGCAGCAGCATCGTTGCCGCGCATCGGGCGGTTGTTGCGTTGGGCGCGGAACTGGACTCGGAGCTGCGTCCGCGTACCACTATCACTGCCTGCTTAGTTACCGCCGGCATGGTCCGTTGGGCACATGTGGGTGATAGCCGCATATATTTCATCCGTGACCGTCGTGTACTGGCGCGCACCCGGGATCACAGCGCGGTAGAAATCCTTGCGCAACAGGGATTGCTTGAGGACACCGATCTGGCCATGCATCCGCTGCGCAATTTCGTTGATCAGTGCCTGGGTGGTGATTCCGAACTGCCAACAATTGATATTTCAGATCCACACCCGCTGCTAGCGGGTGATGTGGTGGTGTTGTGTTCCGACGGCTTCTGGGCACCGCTTACCGATGTGCAGCTGGCGCGCGCATTGGGCGAGCAACTGATACTCCAGGCCAGCCTGGAGGCTTTGGCCATGGAAGCTGAATTACGTGCGACCCCCGCGAGCGACAACATCACCGCCGCTGCACTACGCTGGCCAGGCTGAATAATCTCATGAGGAACCCCCTGGGCGCCCATGACGCGAATTGCGTCTTGCCTATTTATAATTTGCATGCTTGGAGTTCCCCGTATGCGCAACCATGGTCGCGCCAATAATCAATTACGTTCTGTGACGATTACCCGTAATTACACCCGTCATGCAGAGGGATCCGTGCTGATCAGCTTCGGTGATACCCGGGTGCTGTGCACCGCGAGCGTGGAAGAGCGAATACCCTCGTTCCTGAAGGGCACCGGGAAAGGCTGGTTGACGGCTGAATACAGCATGCTGCCGCGAGCCACCCATATGCGCACGGAACGCGAGGCGGCCCGCGGCAAACAGGCCGGGCGCACGCTGGAAATCCAGCGCCTCATCGGCCGCGCGCTGCGTACGGTTGTGGACCTGCAAGCTCTCGGCGAACGTACCCTCATTCTTGACTGCGATGTGCTGCAGGCGGATGGCGGCACGCGTACCGCCGCTATTACCGGCGGTTATGTGGCTCTCGTGGACGCGACACGTGTGCTTCGCAACCAGGGATTGGTCAAAAAAGATCCGCTGCGCGGCGCGGTAGCGGCGGTATCCGCGGGCATCGTCAAGGGTGAACCGGTGCTGGATCTGGACTACGGTGAAGATTCCCAGGCCGAAACCGACATGAATATCGTTATGAACGATGCCGGCGCCTTTGTGGAAATCCAGGGTACAGCGGAAAGCCATGCCTTCCGACGCGATGAGTTGGAGCAGTTACTTGTGCTTGCCAGCGATGGCATTCGCACACTCATTGCCGTGCAATCCGAAGCGCTGGCGAAATGATCAAGGTGGTGCTGGCCACTGGCAATGCCGGCAAGCTGCATGAACTGCGGGCCATGCTCGCCGGCAGCGGCATCGAAGTGCTGCCCCAAAGCGCGCTTGGAGTTTCCAAAATAGAGGAAAGCGGCGCGAATTTCCTGGAAAATGCTCTGCTTAAAGCGCGCAATGCCGCCCGCCAGACCGGTTTGCCCGCCATCGCCGATGATTCGGGCCTGGAAGTGGATGCACTCGGGGGCGCACCTGGAGTGTATTCAGCCCGCTATGCCGGCGCCGGTGCCAGCGATGCGGATAACCTGAAAAAACTCCTCAAGGAGCTGCGCTCGGTATCCGCGAACATGCGCACGGCGCGATTCCGCTGCAGCATGGCTTATGTGCGTCATGCGAATGATCCCACGCCTGTAATCTGTGAAGGCATATGGGAGGGCTACATTCTCGAAACACCTCGCGGCAGCAACGGCTTTGGCTATGATCCGGTGTTCCTGGTGCCTGGAAAAAGCAGGTCCTGCGCCGAACTGCCGCCAGTGGAAAAAAACCGCTTGAGCCATCGTGGTCAGGCATTACGCAAACTGGTGGAGCAGCTTGCAACTCTGGACCACTGATTCTGCCAACCCCCATGCTCATCAACCCGCCGCTTTCTCTTTACGTGCACCTACCCTGGTGCGTACGCAAGTGCCCCTATTGCGATTTCAATTCCCATGCTCTTAAGGGCGATCTGCCAGAAGCGGACTACGCGGCGGCTCTGCTGCGCGATCTGGAACAGGATCTGCCGCGGGTCCAGGGCCGGAACCTGCAGTCAGTGTTTTTCGGTGGCGGTACACCCAGCTTGTTCAGACCGGAAACTATCGCGCATATCCTGGAAGAAACGCGGCAGCGCCTGCCATTTATCGACGATGCGGAAATTACTCTGGAGGCCAATCCTGGCACTGTGGAACGCGGCCGCTTTGCTGAGTATAAAGCTGCAGGCGTAACACGCCTGTCCATTGGGGTGCAGAGTTTCAACGCACATCATCTGCAGGTATTGGGCCGCATTCACAGCGCTGATGAAGCAGCACGCGCCGCCGAAGAAGCACACGCCGCCGGTCTCGACAACTTTAACTTGGACCTCATGTATGGCCTCCCGAAACAGACACTGGATGAATCGCTGGCGGATGTGACGCGTGCGATCACGCTTGCGCCGACGCATCTTTCTCATTACCAGCTCGCCCTTGAGCCGAACACCCTGTTCCATGCTCATCCGCCGATACTTCCTGACGACGACGTGATCTGGCAGATGCAGCAGGCATGCCAGGCGCTGCTCTGCAATCACGGCTTTCAACAATATGAAATCTCCGCCTACGCACGCGCCGGACAGCGGTGCAACCACAACCTGAATTACTGGCGTTTTGGGGATTATCTGGGCATTGGCGCTGGCGCCCACAGCAAATTGAGCGACCTACGACAAAGCCGCATCACGCGGTTGTGGAAGGTAAAGCAGCCCGCGGCCTACATGCGGGCGGCAGGCACACCCGGGGGTATCGGTGCCATCACGGAGGTCGCGGCGGCAGACCGGGTATTCGAATTCATGCTCAACCGCCTGCGGCTTTATGAAGGATTTAGCGCCTCGGATTTCGAATCGGTCACGGGTTTACCCTTTGCGTGGGTACAGCCAGTCTTGGAGCAGACCCAAGCCTTGAAATTCATGCAAATGACCGATGGTCATTGGCAGCCCACCTTAACCGGATATACGTACCTAAATGATTTGCAGGCATGTTTTTTACCGGAAGCGTCTGTAGCTACCGCCCCCCAGTCAACGTCTATCTGAGCGGGCGCAAGCGTATGCCTGCGCTAAGTTGGGACTGAAGCCCCTACCCCCCCACTCACTACTCATGACCGATGACCAACCAAGCGCCCTGAACAGTCTCTTGGTCAGTATGAAATCGCCCCTCTGCACCACCCGCCACTGCGGGTATGCAGGCGGGACATGGATCGAGCAACTTATTTTGGAAGCCTGGCACCGGCAGGTCTGGAATCAAAACTTTGCCTGCCACTTGTTCGAATTTGCAGGCACGAACAAGAGGTTATGCACATCTGCTTGGCCGGTATATGAACCGTGGAACCTTGCGAATGTTCCGCAAGATATAAGCCAGGATTTCTATGATAACTATATGATTATTAAGTACTTTTCTATGTGAATAAGAATTCACCGTTTTGACACAAACCGAAGGCAGACGGGCATCCCGCCTTGTGTCCCAAGGTTTAATCCACAAACTTATCCACCGCTTTTGTGAACAACTAATTTTTATCAATATTGTCAGTTAGTTGAAGGCCATCAGTGAGATGCCTATTTATGTATAGGCATTAACTCTTTGCCCGGGCGTGAATACCGGGTGCAATCAGGTCCGAAGGCTTGCCGCCCCCTTAGGTGCGCGCTATGATGCGCGCCCTTCAAAAGGGCTCAACTTCTCGAACCAGAGGCTCTCATGAAACCCAGCATCCACCCTGAATACAAGGAAATTACCGTCACTTGCAGCTGTGGCAACAGCTTCGTCACACGCTCCACTCTGGGTCGAGATCTGCACGTGGAAGTTTGTTCCAGTTGTCATCCATTTTTCACCGGCAAACAGAAAATCGTGGATACCGCTGGCCGCGTGGATAAATTCCGCAAGAAGTATGCGCGCAAATCCGCGTAACCCTTCCATCGGGTTCGAATAGGCATGAAGCTGCTCTATTAATGCTTTATTCCGCGCCCCTGCGGGATACAGATAATATCTCTGACTTCCAGTCAGAAAGTCGTTCACGGTGCGGTGATATAATTGTGGCCGCGATGGCGTCTGATCACATGAACGCCGTTGCAAACGGCCCCGTTCCTTCCGCTTGGTACAGCAGTCTTTCGGGGGCTATCCCGCCCCAATATACGGTCATGCCTTGAACCCAACCGCCGCTGTCCAGGGCCGATTATGGAGATCCAACATGAACAACAAAATCTACAAACTCGGTGATCCCGGCGGCAAAACCAGCGAAATGATCCTGCGCGAGGGTAGTCTGGGCCCCGCTACGCTGGACATCGGCACGCTCTACAGAGATCAGGGCATCTTCACCTTTGATCCGGGCTTTATGTCCACCGCAAGTTGCGAGAGCAAGATTACGTTCATTGACGGTGAAAAGGGTGTGCTGCTCTATCGCGGCTACCCTGTGGAACAACTGGCGGAAAAAAGTAGTTTCATTGAGGTGGCTTACCTGCTGCTCTATGGCGAGCTGCCCAGCCAGCCACAACTGGAAACCTTCCGGTATTCACTGCGTCGCCATTCCATGGTCAATGAAGCAGTACTCAGGTTTTTCAGCGGTTTTCATTACGACGCCCATCCTATGGCTATGCTGACCGCCGTGGTCGGTTCCTTGTCAGCCTTCTATCACGACTCCACCGACATTCATAATCCGAAGCACCGCGAGGTGTTCGCGCACCGCATCATCGCCAAGATGCCGACCCTGGCTGCCGCCGTATACAAACACGGCACCGGTCAGCCATTTGTGTACCCGAAAAACGACCTGGGCTACTGCGCCAATTTTCTCAACATGTTGTTCTCGGTGCCGGCGGAGCCCTACAAAATGGACCCGGTGGCGGCAAAAGCCCTGGATTTGCTCTTCATCCTGCATGCCGACCACGAGCAGAATGCTTCCACCTCAACCGTGCGTCTGGCCGGCAGTTCCGGTACCAACCCGTACGCCGCCATCGCCGCCGGCATCGCCTGTCTGTGGGGCCCCGCCCATGGCGGCGCCAACGAGGCGGTACTCAATATGCTGAAGGAAATCGGCGATGTGAAGAACATCGACAAGGCCATCGCCCGGGCCAAAGATAAGAATTCCGGTTTCCGTCTTATGGGTTTTGGCCATCGCGTCTACAAGAACTACGACCCGCGCGCCAAGATCATTCGAGCCACCTGCCACCAGGTACTGGAAAAGCTCGGCCGTGATGACGACCCGACATTGGAACTGGCTTTGCGCCTAGAAGAGATTGCCTTGAAGGACGAGTATTTCATCGAAAAGAAACTCTATCCAAACGTGGATTTTTACTCCGGTATCATCTATCGCGCGCTCGGCATCCCGGTGCACATGATGACAGTGATGTTCGCCATTGCCCGCACCGTCGGCTGGGTGGCTCACTGGCAGGAAATGATCTCGGATCCGCACATGAAGATCGGACGCCCACGGCAACTTTACACCGGCGCCGTGAAACGAGAATACGTGGATATCGGCGGACGCAAATAGTTCCGATGACTTTCTTCTACATGGAATAAGACGCCTGCAATAGCCGCTTAATTTATGGGTGTCCCGTAAAGCCTAACCGCTGGCTGCCAGCAAGGCATCCACTTCGCGCAACGATGCACGCCGCATCGGCCTGCCATCCACCGGACTCATCGGCGCCTCCCGGATACCATCCACGCTAAACACCGTCAGTTCGATGGGTGTGTTACCGGCCACAAAGCGATAGACCGGATACTGACGTTGTGCGCCGTCACCAGACTTCAACTTGCGCGCAGAAATTTCGTAAGGAATGTGCTTTTCCATGAGGAAAATAGCCAGCTGCTCCGGCACATCGCTGAATACATGCAAATACACGATAGCATGGTCAGAAGCGGTACCGGCAAGCACCGAACCCACTAGGCGGGCATCAAAACCATTGAGCATGCGCATGGCTTCACGTGCGATTTCGCGAAGCTCGCGCACATGTGCGGCTTGAGAATCGGCACGGAACAGGCGCTGGTGAGCACCGAGCGCTTGCTCTACTTCCAGATTGGTGGGCAGATGCAGGTTGCGCTGATCAAACCCCAGGCGTTCCGCAGCCTTGCGCTTGGCAAAGCGGAAATCACGAACGCCCTCCTCGGCCAAAATGCGGGCGGTTTCCTGCGCGAGTAAATACCGCAAATCATCCATGCGCGGCGAAGCACGTCTGGTCATGCGTTTTTAGGATGAGGGGTTATAAAAAGATTAGCATATCCTCAGAAGATATCGGTGCCGTTCGCCTTCTTGGCTGGCGCTTTGGGTGGTAAATGACCTGCCATGAAGAACTCGAAGATGGAATTGGGATCGCTGGCGCTCGCTAACAAGCCGGTCTTGGGATCAATGCGCGCCTGTACGATGCCGGGCGGCTCCACAAACGGAGCCTGGGGCACGTCTTGCAGTGCCGGCCCCATGAAATCCATCCACACAGGCAACGCCGCCTTGGCGCCTTGTTCGCCATTCCCCAATGACTGGGATGGCTGGTCATTACCGACCCATGCCACCGTCACAATGTCATTGTTGTAGCCATCGAACCAAGCGTTGGAAAAATCGTTGGTGGTGCCGGTCTTGCCGGCCAGATCAGAACGATCAAGCGCCTGCGCACCGACACCAGTGCCGTACTTAATCACATCCTGCAGCATGTTGGTCATTATCCAGGCATTCTGCGGAGTGATAGCCTGCGGTGCAAACTGCGGCATTGTCAGCGGCACAAGCCCGCTGGTGGCAGCGGCGGTCGCGGAAGCCGGGGCCGCTGTCGGGGTGGTGGCATTGCCGGCACTTACACTGCAGGTGTCGCAGGCCACCTGCGGATTAGCCGCATACAACACCTGCCCGGAACCATCAATGATGCGCTGGATGAAATACGGCGTGACGCGGAAGCCGTGATTGGCGAATACCGCATAACCACGCACCATCTCCAGGGGTGTGAGATCGGCACTGCCGAGCGCCAGCGTCAGATTGTTGGGTAACTCGGATGAATCGAAGCCGAACTTCTGGGCATAATTAATGGCATAACCCACGCCGATGCTTTGCAACACGCGGATAGAAGCCAAGTTAAGGGAATGGGCCAGCGCCAGCCGCAGCCGTGTCGGACCGTTGAAATCACGCTCGTAATTGCCGGGCCGCCAAGTATTATCGAAGGCCGGATCCTGCACTACCACCGGGGCATCGCTTACCACGCTTGCCGGAGTAAAGCCGTCCTCCAACGCGGCCGAATAGTAAAACGGCTTGAATGAGGAACCGGGCTGGCGATGCGCTTGGACGGCGCGGTTGAACTTGCTTTCACCGAAATCAAAACCACCCACCAAAGCGGCGATGGCGCCATCGAAGGGATCAATACATACGAGTGCGCCTTGGACCGTGGGCACTTGCGACAAGGACCAACTGCCGTCGGCAGCGTGATCCAAGTAAACGATGTCACCGCGCTTGAGGATATCCGCGGCGGTTTTGGGTGCCGCACCTACGGCATTGACGCTGAGATAGCGCCGCGCCCACTTCAGGCCATTCCAATTAACCGTTACCAAGCCGGCGCCGTCCACATAAAACTGCGCGCTTTGACTTTCGACCTTTATCGTCAGTGCCGGATACAGGCCGCCCACGTGATTGCGATCCGACACCTGTTGCGACCAGCCTGACTGGTTGCTGTCCGCGGGGATATCCACATGTGCGACCGGGCCGCGCCAGCCATGCCGCTGGTCATAATCCAGCAAGCCTGTGCGTACCGCTTGTACCGCCAGCGGCTGCAGACGACTGTCGATGGTGGTGACTACGGAGTAACCGGCGGTGTAGGCATCATCACCATATTTTGTGGTCATGTAATCACGCACCATCTCGGCAAGATAGGGAGCATTCACCTCCGTTGTGGGCTCGTGATAGGACGCCGTCATCGGCGCGGCCATGGCCTGCTGATACTGATCCTGGGTGATATAGCCATCTGCCAGCATCCGGCCAAGCACATAGCCGCGACGCACCAGCGCCCGTTGCGGGTTGATGAGCGGGTTGTCGGTGGAGGGCGCCTTGGGCAATCCCGCGATCATGGCGAACTGGGGCAAGCTCAGATGACTGACATCGGTGCCGTAATAAACCTCCGCTGCCGCTCCCACACCATAAGCCCGATTGCCGAGATAAATCTTGTTCAGATAGAGGTCGAGGATATCCTGCTTGCTAAGTTCGCGTTCAATCTTGAGGGCTAGGAATACTTCTTTCAGCTTGCGGGTATAGGTCTTTTCGCGGGTCAGGAAGAAATTGCGCGCCACCTGCATGGTGATAGTGCCGCCACCCTCGGTTTTCTGGCCGGTGAGAGCCAGATGGATGGCGGCTCGCAACAGGCCACGCACACTTACCCCGGGATGATCCCAGTAATGCTCGTCCTCAGCAGCCACGAAGGCGTCCACGACGGGCTTGGGGATCTGGTCATACGTGAGAGGAATGCGGCGTTTCTCACCGAAAGTCGCCAGTAGTTGGCCATCGCGGCTGTAGACCCTCAGGGGTACCTGCAGGTGTATATCCTTGAGGACAGCCACCGAGGGCAGGCTGGGAGCTACCACTAGATAGGCAATCACCACGGCCAAAACCCCCAACCCAAAGAGTCCAGCTAGGGCACCAATCACTACATATAGTGTTTTGAGAGAGCGACGCATACGTTACCTGTCTAAATGGCCGGTTGTAACTGCCACCGATGCCGTGAAAATTGCCTGTGCATAACAGCAAAAACTATATTTGATTTAATCATTTGTTGATATATATTGAAGCTGTGGATTAAGACATGGGGCCGGCCCTAAGGCCGGAAGCCAAGGGTTAACGGAAGGATTTGAGAACGTGCTAGACGGGCTATTCAAGCGTGCGTCAAAACCTCTCGTGGGGATCGATATCAGTACTTCCTCGGTGAAGCTGATTGAGCTTTCCAAGACCGGCAACGCCTATAAGGTAGAAAGCTTCGCCGCCGAAGCCATGCCGTTCAATGCTATCACTGACAAGGTCATCATGGATCTGGATTCGGTGGGCAATGCGGTGCGCAAGGTGGTCAAGCGGGCCAGCCCGCGCACTAAACATGCAGCCGTGGCGGTCGGCGGCCAGGTCATGACCAAGACCATCCAAATGCCAGCGTCCTTAACGGACAAGGAACTGGGTGAGCAAATCGAACTGCAGGCTGATCAGTATATTTCCCAGCCGCTGGATGAAGTGGCGTTTGATTACGAGATTCTCGGGGTTTCCAAAGCCGATCCCGACCTCATGGACGTGTTGTTGGTGGCCGCGCGTCGGGAAAATATCGAAAAACTCCAAGCAGTGCTCGAAATCGCCGGCATGGACGCTTCCGTCATCGATGTGGAAGTGTACGCCGTAGAGAATGCCTGCAAATTAATATCCCATCAAATGACGGATGAAGGCATGGATCGCACCATAGGTCTGGTGGACTTCGGCGCTGCCAGCACTACTTTCACCGTGTTGCACGACCGCCGCATTATCTACAGCTACAACACCGATTTCGGCGGTAAACAGCTAACCGAAGAAATCATGCGCCATTACGGTCTTACCTACGAGGAAGCCGGCAAAGCCAAAAAGGAAGGCGGCTTGCCCAATAATTACAAGGTGGAAATTCTGGATCCCTTCGTGGATGACATGGCCCAGGCTGTGAACCGTTCGTTGCAGTTCTATCAATCATCTAGCAGTGAACATCAACACCTCGATCAGATTCTTTTATGTGGTGGCTGCGCAGCCATTCCCGGGGCGGCTGAACGCATCACTGGAAAATTGAACACCCCTACCATCGTCAGCAACCCCTTTGGCAGGATGAAATTATCCTCGCGGGCGAAATCACAATTTGTTGAAAACGAGGCCGCCGCGCTTTTAGTTGCCTGCGGCCTGGCCCTACGGAGCTTCGACAAGTATGCCAAGCATTAACCTTCTGCCTTGGCGCGAGGAACGACGCAAGGCTCGCCAACAGACCTTTAATTTACGTCTGCTGCTAGCAGCAATCGTGGGTATCGTGGTGCTACTGCTCATGTGGCTTGGCTTGAGCGCATCCATATCCAATCAAGAGGCGCGTAACGCCTACCTCAAGGAGCAGATTGCACAGATGGATAAGCAGATCGCGGAAATCAAGGATCTGCAGCAAACCAAAGCCCGTCTGTTGGCACGCATGCAAATCATCGAGCAGCTGCAGCAGAGTCGCCCAACAGAAGTGCATCTGTTTGACCAACTTGTAAAGACCCTGCCGCCAGGCGTTTATCTAACGCAGATCAGCCAGAAAGGCAACCAGGTAGAAATTCAGGGCGTGGCGGAATCCAGCGCCCGGGTATCCACTTATATGCGCAATATCGACGCCTCGGCTTGGATGGGTGACCCGAATCTGCAAGTGGTACAAAAAGACCCAAAAGTTGATTTTGGCGTACGCGCACAACAATTCAACGTCACGGCCAAGATAGTTGATAAGACAGCCGCCGCCAAGAACACCCAGACTGGGGGGGGGCAGTCATGAATCTGGCAGACCTCAAGAACATCAACCTAAACGAATTACGCAACCTGGATTTCAAGAACCCCGGGGGCTGGCCAATGCCCGCCCGGGTTATCGCCTATCTAGTGATTTTTGCATTCGTAGTGCTCATTGGTTACTACTTCTGGTTAAGCGATGACAAACAACAACTGGACCAGGGACAGCAACAGGAAATCACACTCAAACAGCAGTTTGAACAGAAAGCTGGCGAGGCCGCCCATCTTGACGTGTACAAAGAGCAGATAGAACAAATGAAGCGTTCTTTCGGCACCATGCTGCGGCAGTTGCCCGGACAGACCGAGATTCCGAGTTTGCTACAAGACATCTCGCAGACCGCGCAAATCGACGGCCTCAAACAGGATCTGTTCAAGCCGGAAAACGAGGTCAAGAAAGATTTTTATGCTGAAAAGCCGATCCAGATCCAGGTTGAGGGCACCTACCACCAGTTTGGGAAATTCGTGAGCGATATGGCGGCACTGCCGCGCATTGTGACGGTACACGATATCAGCATCAAACCCCAAGGCAACAGCGGCATTGGCACCAACCTGGTCATGACCCTCACTGCCAAGACTTACCGCTATCTTGAAGATAACGGACAGATTGGGGCAAAGCCGGTCAAAGGCAAGCCGGGGGGTAAGCCATGAGCAGCACTTATGCTTTGGCTCAGCGTCGCGGGATCGCGTTGTTCATGGCAGCCTGTGTGGCGATCATGCTGACCGGCTGCGGAAACCGCATGAAGGATCTGCAACAGTATGTTGCCCAGGTCAAGGCGCGCCGCGGTGGCCAGATCGCGCCACTTCCACAGATAAAACCGTTTGAAACCTACCTTTATGACGACATGAATCTGCGCTCACCTTTCATTCCGCAGTTGCAGAACTTTGCAAATTCCGCGAAAGGCATCAATTCTCCCGGATTGCACCCGGATTTCAACCGCCCACACGAATACTTAGAACAATTTCCACTGGACAGTCTGAAGATGATGGGCACCCTCACGCTCAAAGGATCCGTGTATGCCTTGGTGCGGGATGGCGATGGCGTAGTACATAGGGTCACGGTGGGCAATTATATGGGACAGAATTTCGGCAAGATCATCAAGATTAGCCAGGCAGGCCTGGTATTGCGGGAAATTGTGCCGGATGGACAAGGTGGCTGGGTAGAACGGGATACTACCGTCCAGCTGGGCGGCTGATTGCAAGATGAGGCAAGCAAAATGAATAGCATGCGGACTTATTTTCATACTTGGTCGCACCAAGCTCTGCTGGCATTATGCCTGCTGTTACTGGGCCTTTTGGCGGCACGACCCGGGTTCGCAGTAAATGCTCCCGAGGGTAACAACCAGCTGCAAGCCATCACGGCCACCAAACTGCCAGGAGACCGGGTACAACTGCAACTCAAGTTAAGCAGTGCGGCGGCGCGGCCACTCAGTTTCACGGTCGGGCAGCCCGCCCGTATCGCACTGGATCTTAATGACACTCGCCTCGCACTCAAGGATCGCGAGTCCACGATCGGGGTGGGCAGTGTTAACAGCGTAGTGGCAGCCGAAGCCGGCACTCGCACGCGCGTGGTCGTGAACCTCACCTCATTGGTTCCATATAACGTGACTGCACAGGGCAATACAGTCTATGTGCTGCTAGGCGGTAACCCCGGCGATACCGCCGTCGCTCAAATCGACCCCGCCAGTCTAAATCCAATCACCACCGCTCTGGCTGCTGCCGCAACGCCAGCGGCGGTAGCGCCAAACTCTATGGCAACTACCGCTCCGACCGCGGATCAGAGCATCACCAATATAGATTTCCGTCGTGCCAGCAATGGCACGGGCCGGGTCATAGTGGACCTAAGCACGCCTTCCATCGTCGGCAACGTCCATACAGCCGGTAACGATGTGGTGGTGGATTTCGCCAACACCCAACTGCCGAAGAATCTGGTGCGGCGCATGGACGTGACGGATTTCTCCACGCCGGTGCAGTACATTGATGCGGAAAATACACCGACGGGCGCCCGGCTGGTCATCCACCCCAAGGGACAGTACGAAAAACTCGCTTTCCAAAGCGATACCCTGTTCGCGGTGGAATTCTCGCCGGTTTCCGCCCAATCCACGCAGGTAGCCCAGCAGAAACAGTACTTGGGCCAAAAGATCAGCTTGAATTTCCAAAACATTGACATTCGCGCGGTCCTGCAGATCCTTGCGGACGCCAGCGGAAAAAATATCGTGGTCTCCGACAGCGTCCATGGCAACATCACTCTGCGATTGCAAGACGTGCCTTGGGATCAGGCACTGGACATCATCATGAAGACCAAGGGTCTGGCGTCCCGCACTTACGGTAATACCTTGATAATAGGTACTGCCCAGGATATTGCCGCCCAGGAACAAGCTGAATTCGCCGCCCGCCAGAGCTTGGTGCAGAGCGCGCCCTTGCAATCCGCCTTTATCCAGGTGAATTATGCCAAGGCCAGCGACATGGCCGATCTCATCAAAGGCCAGGGCAAGACTTCCCTGTTGTCCTCGCGCGGCAGTATCAGTGTGGATTCCCGCACCAATACCTTGTTGGTGCAGGATACCGCCGACAACATTGCGGATATTCGCCAGATGGTGGCCAAACTGGATATCCCCGTTAAACAGGTGCTCATCGAGTCCCGCATCGTCATCGCACAAAACGATTACAACAGCCAGCTGGGCGTACAATTCGGAGCCAATGGCATCCGCCAGACCAGCGGCGGCCTGATGACCGTGGGTGGGGATTTGACCGGTGCCAACACCCAACAGAATGCCTTCAATCCCCCGGCTGGCGGCACCCCGGTAACTGGCACGCCGCTACTAAGCCTGCCCTCGCTCAATGACCAGCTCAACGTGAACGTGCCCACGGCCAATCCCTTCGGCCAGCTGGCGGTTTCCGTGCTGCGTGGAAACTTCCTCGTGGACATGGAGTTGTCCGCCATGGCGGCGGCTGGCAAGGGCGAAGTGGTATCGAGCCCGCGAGTCATCACCGCCAATGCCAAGGAAGCCACCATCGTACAGGGCGTGGAGATTCCCTATACCCAATCAGCCTCGAGCGGCGCCACCACGGTGTCATTCAAGAATGCTGTGCTGAGTCTGGATGTGACCCCACAAATCACACCGGACAATCGCATCATCATGGACCTGGAAGTACATGACGATACGGTCGGCCAGTTTGTACCCACCAGCAACGGTGGCAGCGTGCCCAGCATCAACACCCGCAATGTAAAGACACAGGTGCTGGTGGATGACGGTGAAACGGTGGTCTTGGGCGGCATCTATGAAACCACCCAGAATTCCACCGTCAACAAAGTGCCGTTACTGGGTGACATCCCGCTCATCGGCTGGTTGTTCCGCAATACCCAGGTGACCAACAACAAAGATGAACTGCTGATATTTGTCACCCCCAAGATCATGACGCAGAACGCCATGTTGGGTGAGTAACCACGCAAGCGTGTGGCTTTTCCCCGAGAGAGAGGATGGATATGCTTAATGTGAGTATTTCAAAATCACCCTCGGCAGGATATGGTGTCGGTATAAATGCCCCTTCTACATCTCAGCCGGGTACTTTTTATATTACAACGACATCGCCAAGTGGTCTCATAACCTTTAGCCCGGCCATCACTGTTCCTTAGGAGATATTGGGCTGTTTGACACACCATGGCCCCAGCAATACTAACGTAAGCCGGCTGTTCCTCATCGGCCCCATGGGGGCCGGGAAAACCGCTATCGGACGTGCACTCGCTCGCCTCCTGGGACGTGAATTTCTGGATACTGACCTGGAGATTGAACGCCGCACCGGCGCCGACATCCCGCTGATATTCGAAAAAGAAGGCGAGGCGGGTTTCCGCCGGCGCGAGCGGCAAGTTATCGAGGAACTCACTCAACGGCAGCATATTGTGCTCGCCACCGGCGGCGGCGCGGTACTGGATCCCGCCAATCGTGCGTGCCTGCAGACCCGCGGATTCGTGATTTACCTCAAGGCTTCCGTCAATGCCCAGGCCGATCGCACCGGGCACAATCCGCGGCGCCCGCTGCTCACAACACCCGATCGCGAGGCGCGGCTGCAGGAGCTATTCGCAGTCCGCGAACCTCTTTACCAGAATATTGCTCAACTCACGGTCATCACTGACCATGGGCGGGTAAGGCAGTTGGCTCAGCACATCCAACAGGAATTTGAAAAGACCGCCAGCGTGTTAAGTAACATCTGCTGAGCAGGGGAGTGCTATCATGGCCACGTTGACTGTGCGACTCGGAACCCGCAGCTACCCTGTTCACATCAATGCAGGGCTGCACGACCGCCTGGAACTGTTTTCCGAATACCTGCAGAAGAATGCCGTATGCATCATCACGGACGATAACGTAGCGCCGCTCTATCTGCGAGAGCTCGGCCGCACGCTGACAGCGTTCGCACCAGGTCATCTGATTCTGCCTCATGGGGAGGCGCACAAAGACTGGCGCAGTCTGGACAGCATCTTCAGTTTCCTGCTCAAACGCGGATTCGGCCGCGATGCGGTGCTGCTGGCTCTGGGGGGCGGTATGGTGGGCGACTTAACCGGCTTTGCCGCTGCCTGTTATCAGCGCGGCATCAATTATATTCAGGTGCCCACCACCCTGCTTGCGCAAGTGGATTCCTCCGTGGGTGGCAAAACCGCCATCAACCATCGCCGCGGCAAGAACATGATTGGCGCCTTTCACCAGCCGCTGGCAGTGGTCGCCGACACCAATGCGCTCAAAACACTGCCGCCACAAGAGTTAAGTGCCGGCCTGGCGGAAGTCATCAAATGCGGGTTAATCCTCGATGAGGATTTTTTTCTATGGCTGGAAACTCATGTGCAGGAAATATTGGAGCTCAACCCGGAAGCCTGCCAGTACGCCATTCTGCGCGCCTGCGAGATTAAGGCGGCTATCGTCGCGGAAGACGAACATGAGCAGGGCCGGCGCGCGCTGCTTAATCTGGGGCACACTTTCGGCCACGCCATCGAGAGCGCACTGGGTTATGGCGAATGGTTGCATGGTGAAGCCGTAGCCGCCGGTATCGGCATGGCGGCAGATATGGCGGTGCGCATGGATTGGCTCAAGGCTTCCGAATACCGGCGTATCTGCCGGCTGTTGGAGCGTGCCGGGCTACCCAGCAAACCGCCTGCGGCGTTAAAGCCCATGCAGCTCCTCAACCACATGCGGCGCGACAAAAAGGTGCGTAAAGGCCGGCTGCGCCTGGTGCTGCCAAGAGGCATTGGCCAGGCAGTGGTCAGCGAAGACTTCAATCCACAACTGCTGGGCGATACCTTGGCCGGTAAGCCTATTTGAAAAATTCGACTGCAACGCCATGGCTCGCGGCTTGTGCCGCCCATGACCTCACCTCCCGGGGGCGCCGTTACCCTGAGCCGCCGCCGCACTACCGCAGTGAATATCAGCGCGACCGCGATCGCATCATCCATGCGACCGCCTTCCGCCGGCTCATGTATAAGACCCAGGTGTTCGTGTACGACGAGGGTGACTTATACCGCACGCGTCTCACCCATTCCCTGGAAGTCGCACAGATCGCCCGCAGCGTAGCGGTGGCGCTCGGTCTCAACGAAGCCCTCACGGAAGCCATCGCCCTCGCCCATGATCTTGGCCACACGCCCTTCGGGCACGCGGGACAGGACGCCCTGAACGACGTCATGCGGGAGTACGGCGGCTTCGAGCACAATCTCCAATCCCTGCGGGTGGTGGATCTGCTGGAAGAAAAATATGCGGAATTTCCAGGGCTTAACCTCACATTTGAGACCCGCGAAGGTATCCTCAAACACTGCTCCCTCACTAATGCCAGACAATTGGGTGACCTGGGCCGGCGGTTTATCGAGCATCGGCAGCCCAGCCTTGAGGCCCAGCTCGCCAACATCGCCGATGAGATTGCCTACAACAATCACGATGTGGATGACGGCCTGCGTGCCGGCCTTATCAGTGTGGAACAGCTCATGGAAATCGAGCTTTTCCGCGAGCCCTACACCCAGGTGACCCAGCGCTACCCCGGGCTTCCGACACGACGCCTGATACACGAGACCGTGCGCCGCATGATTGATGGGCTAATCACCGACCTGATCGAGAGCAGTCGTGCCAATATCGCGGCGGCGGCACCCGACAGCATCGAGGCAGTACGCGCGCTCCCCCGACCGCTGATCACTTTCAGCCACGGTATCGGCCCCAAAAACCAGGCACTCGCACGCTTTCTGCGTGCGCAGCTATACCATCACCCACAGGTGCGACGCGCCGCGGATAAGGCCATGCACATTGTGCGCGAGCTGTTCAGTGTCTACTTCAATAATCCCGAACAAATACCCGACAGTTTTTCCGTGACCATGCACGCAAATCAGATACGCGAAAATGCCGTAGAGCGTGCCCGCAAGGTTGCGGACTACATCGCCGGAATGACGGATCGTTATGCCTTGCTTGCCTACCGGCGTGCCACCGATCAAACCGACGCCCTGTCCGGGCATGTGGATTCCGCGTGATAGAATCTTCAGAATTCAAACCGCGCTAGTTATCATGCCCCCATGCTTTCCAGCAACGCCATACCACGCCGCGAACGGCTAATTTTCGCCCTGGACGTCCCGGACGCCGGCAGCGCGCGCCAATTAGTGACGCAATTGGGCGATACGGTACAGTTTTACAAAATCGGCCTGGAATTGTTCATGGCTGGCGGCTATTTCGAGTTACTGGACTGGTTGGTGGCGCAACAAAAAAAAGTGTTCGTGGATCTAAAGTTCTTCGACATCCCCGCTACCGTACAGGCGGCAGTACGTCAGTTGTCACAGCGCGGTGCCACTTTCTGTACTGTGCATGGCAATCAAGCCATTATGGAAGCGGCAGCGCAGGCCAAGGGCGGTCTTAAGATACTGGCGGTAACGGTGCTCACCAGCCTGGATCGCGGCGATCTGGATGATCTGGGTTTTCACTGCGATGTAGAGCAATTAGTGCTGTCACGGGCACGCCGCGCCCTGGAAGCGGGCTGTGACGGCGTGGTGTCGTCGGGCATGGAGGCAGCCCGACTGCGCGCTTTCATTGACCATCGTCTACTGGTGGTGACTCCCGGTATCCGCCCGGTGGATAACCGCCCGGACGACGATCAGAAACGCGCCGTGACCGTGGAACAGGCCTTCCGCAACGGCGCCGATTACATCGTGGTGGGACGCCCCATTCGCAGCGCGCCGGATCCGCATGCTGCCGCCGAAGAAATCCAACGAAGTATCGCGGCGATCTTTCCCAAGTGAATAGCGCGCCGCTCAAGAATGATCTACTGTTGCGCGCGCTGCTGCGCGAACCTACGCCACGCACGCCCGTATGGATCATGCGCCAAGCCGGCCGTTATCTGCCGGAATACCGCGAAATCCGGGCCCGCGCCGGCAGTTTCATCACTCTCATGAGCACACCGGAGCTGGCCTGCGAAGTCAGCTTACAGCCCGTGAACCGCTTTCCGCTGGATGCGGCCATCCTGTTCTCCGACATCCTCACCATTCCCGCCGCCATGGGCCTCGGCTTGCACTTCGTGGAAGGCGAAGGCCCGAGCTTCGAACGGCCGGTGCGCGATGCCGCCGCCGTCACCAAACTGGGCGTGCCCGATCCCGAACAGGATCTGCCTTATGTGCTGGATGCGGTGCGGCTTATCCGCAGCGAATTGGCCGGGCGCGTACCGCTCATCGGCTTCGCCGGCAGCCCCTGGACTCTGGCCTGCTACATGGTGGAGGGCGGAGCCAGCAAGGAATTCGCCCACATTAAAAGCATGCTGTATGCCGAACCGGGCACGCTGCACCAACTGCTGACGCTGCTGGCGCGCAGCGTGACGCTGTATCTGAATGCGCAGATCGTCGCCGGCGCCCAGGCGCTGATGCTATTCGATACCTGGGGTGGTGTACTCACCGGCTCCGCTTACCGCGAGTTTTCCCTGCACTACATGAGCAGTATCGTTGACCAATTAAAGCGTGAAAGCGAAGGCCGGCGGGTGCCGGTGATTCTGTTCACCAAGGGTGGTGGCGCGTGGCTGGAAGCCATGGAACAAAGCGGTGCCGATGCACTCGGCATCGACTGGACCCAGGATATGGATGATGCCCGACGTCGCGTAGGCAGCCAAGTGGCCTTGCAGGGCAATCTCGATCCCGCCGCACTGCATGCTCCGCCGGCACGCATCCGCGAAGAGGTGAAAAAGGTGTTGGACAGCTTCGGCAAAGGCGGCGGCCATGTATTCAATCTTGGCCATGGCATTACGCCGGGAGTAAAGCCCGAACATGCCGCCGCCATGATTGCGGCGGTGCATGAATTGAGCCCGGCGTATCAC
>Ga0307372_10000855_pt1 | contig 53232 bp, 44 predicted proteins | sample OX1MG_FD_202533 | JGI IMG/M metagenome (GOLD analysis project Ga0307372, IMG submission 202533) | Soil microbial communities from Risofladan, Vaasa, Finland - OX-1 | ecosystem: Environmental > Terrestrial > Soil > Coastal area > Acid sulfate soil | place: Finland: Risofladan, Vaasa | collected...
TCCTCGCCGATACCACGGCCTATGGCCAAGTCGGACGCCACGACTTGATCCAGGCGCTCGCCGCGCAGGGCATCGTTCCGGTGTCGAACGAGAAATTCAACATCGGCGACACCGACATGACCGCGCAATTGATCCGCGCGCACCAGGCGGGTGCCGACGTCGTTCTGACCTATGGCATCGGCCCGGAATTGGCGGCAATCGCCAACGGTCGCGCCAAGATCGGCTGGTTGGTGCCGATGATCGGTAGCTGGACGCTATCGATGTCGAACTTCATCGACGGCGCCGGCGCCAATGCCGAAGGCGTGGTGATGCCGCAGACCTTCATCGAGCAGGGCGACACGCCGAAGCGCGCCGCCTTCATCGCGGCATTCCACGCGGCCTACAAGGTCACGCGCATGGCATCGCCGCCTTCCGCGGCGCAAGGCTATGACTCGCTTTATCTGTTGGCGGCGGCGATCCGGCAGGCCGGCTCGGTGGATGGGCCCAAGGTTCGCGCGGCGCTCGACGATCTTCATGGCAAGATCGAAGGCGTGGTGCAGGTCTACGATCACCCGTTCAGCCCGACCAACCACGAAGCCGTCGTGGCGGCCGATGTCGCCTATGGCGTCGTCAAGGATGGCCACGTCGTCCGATTGACGTCGGCAACCCAGACCGCGGTCGTGAAATAGGGCGCACGCCGTTTCATCGCACCGTGAATGACAGTTTGAAGACAAGCCGCTATGCTGGCGGCTTCAGGGAGGAAGCCGCCAGCCGCGGCCTTAATAAAAAGCCGACCGAGCGCCATGGAAGACGGGTTTGCCCTGCTTGTATTGATCGCGGTCGTGGCCGGCGTGTTCTGGCTCGGTTTCAGGCTCGGCTATCGCTATCGCGATAATCTCTCGCTCGAGCGCCAGAAGAAATATCGCACCTCCAAAAGCAAGATCGCCGTCGCGGACGTCGGATCCGTCGCGGCGGCCGAAAACGAGAATCGGGCGTGGAGCTAGGGCGCGCCGTTTCGGTGGCTTGTCACTGCGGCCGGAAGGCGGCAAATTAAGACCGTCAGCGGACGAGGGTTCGGCATAAGATCAAGCACGTCGCGTCGCTCGGTCATGCGAGGAGCGCTGTGCGCCGATCCACTCACCTGACCGACTACATCGTGCGCATCGCACTATGGACCGCCTATCGCATATTGCGTGTCTGGTGGTTCATCCGTCGCTCGCGCCACGACGGCGCCGTCGTCGCCGTGTGGCTCGACAGCCGCATCCTCATGGTCCGCCATTCCTACCGGGATCGCCTGAGCTGGCCGGGCGGTGGCGTCAAATCCGGCGAACAGCCGGTCGACGCCGCCATCCGCGAGCTGGATGAGGAGCTCGGGCTCCGCGTGCGGCGCGAGGCACTCGTGTTCCACGGCAGCGTCATGGAGCGTTGGGAAAAGCGCTACGACCATGCCCGCATCTTCGAGCTGCCATTGGCTGCCGAGCCGGCGCTGCGGCCCGACGGCCGCGAGGTCATCGCCGCGCAATTCATGACGCCTGCCGACGCCCTGCGCCAGAAACTGATCCCGTTTGTCGCCGGTTATTTGCGGACGCACCCGCTTGGTCCCACCGGCTGAGACGTCGCGCCTGCATGGTGCCACGGCGCAGCTACGGCTTGCGCGCCGACCGTCGGCGCGGGAATACTCCGGCACCGAAACCTTCGTGGCGGCTCCCATGCTCGGCGTACGTGAAACCTTGAAGCGTGTCGCCGCGGGCGCGGCGACGGCCGAATCCGAGACCCGCGCCTGCCTCGATCGCGTCGCCGAGTGCGAAAATGCGATTGGGGCCTGGGCGTATCTCGATCCCGACCGCGCCCTCGCCGAGGCGCGCATGCGCGACAAGGCCCACGTCAAGGGTCCGCTGCATGGCCTTGCTGTCGGCATCAAGGACATCTTCGATACCGCGGATATGCCGACGTCCTATGGCTCGCCGATCTATGCCGGCCACCGGCCGGCCGCCGACGCGGCCTGCGTCGCCTTGTTGCGCGCCGCCGGCGCCGTTGCGCTCGGCAAGACCGTCACCACCGAGTTCGCGATGACGCATCCCGGCAAGACGCGCAATCCCCACAATCCGGCGCACACGCCCGGCGGCTCGTCATCGGGCTCGGCGGCGGCCGTGGCGGCCGGCATGGTGCCGGCGGCGCTCGGCACCCAGACCATCGGCTCGGTCATCCGGCCGGCCGCCTATTGCGGCATCGTGGGCTTCAAACCGAGCTACGGCGCGATCAACCGTGCGGGTCTCAAATATGCGTCGGAATCGGCGGACACGATCGGCATTTTCGTGCGTGCCGTTGCCGATATTCCACCGGTGCTGGCGGCCCTGACCGGCGCTCCCATGGAATCCTACGACAAGGTTCTCGACCGGGCGCCGCGCATCGGCTTGTTCCGCGGCATCGAATGGGACAAGGCGTCGGTCGCGGCGCGGGATGCGTTCGAAGATGCGGCCAGGCGCCTCGCCGTGGCCGGCGCAACTCTGCGCGACATCGCCGTCGATCCGGTGCTCAAGACGGCGCACGATCGCGCGCCGGTCGTCACCGGCTACGAACTGGCGCGCGCTTACGCCTACGAGTGGTTCAATCGACGCGACCAGCTCAGTGCCGCGTTTGCGCGCAACGTCGCCGATGGCATGGCGATTGCCTTCGCCGATTACAACGCCGCGCGCGACGCACTTGAATCCGCGCGGCGGTTCATTGCCGGCGGCTTCGGCGACTGCGACTTTTGGTTGACGGTGTCGGCGACAGGCGAGGCGCCGGTCGGTCTCGACTCGACCGGGGATCCGATCTTCAGCCGGCTGTGGACGCTGCTGCACGTGCCGTGCCTGACCGTGCCTTGCGGCAAGGGTCCGGCAGGCTTGCCGCTCGGCGTGCAGCTCGTCGGACCGCCGCGCGGCGCGGCGCGGCTGCTGGCGTGCGGCCGCTGGGTCGAGGCGGCGCTGACCTAGCAGGCTGCTGAAAAACTCTGATGCGAAGCCGAATCACGCAACATAAGAATCATCGAGAGCCCTCTCGCGAATCGTTCTTGCGTGAACTGGTCGCCATGCGAATCAATGTTGCGTCTTCTCGCGTCCAAAAACGTTTTTCAGCAGCCTGCTAGCGGCGGCCGCCGGCCCGGCGTTTGGCGGCCGGGCGCGATGTCTTGCGCACCAGCCGGGCCTTGGCGCGACGTCGCCATAATTCCTTGCTCGCCAGCCGCGCGCCCGCGGCCAGCGCCTCGAGCTTCGCCCACATGATCTCCGGGTGGACGCGGCGATAGAACGGACCCTGGGCGAAGCCGCAATCGGTGCCGGCGACGACGCGTTCGCGGCCGATCAGCTTCGCCAGTCGCACGATGCGCTCCGCGACCAGCTCGGGATGCTCGACGACGTTGGTGGCGTGGCTGATGACGCCGCTGATCAGGACCTTGTCCTTGAGGCCGACGTCGCTCCAGACGCGCCACTCGTGCTCGTGGCGGGGATTGGCGCCCTCGATGACGAAGGCGCCGACGCGGGCTTTCAACAGCGTCTTGACGATGTCCTTGAGTGGCACGTCGGTGACATGCGGTCCCGGCCAGCTGCCCCAGCAGACGTGATAGCGCACGCGCGACGGATCGATGCTCTCGAGCGCGTGATTCATGATCTCGATCTGGCGTTCGAGCCAGCGGTGATAGTCCTTGAACGTCTGGGGCGGCACCATGCGGTCGTAGGTGACGGCCGCCCGCGCGTCGTCGAGTTGCACCAGCAATCCGGCGTCGACGATGGCCTTGTATTCAGCGCGCATCGCTTCGGCGACCGCGACCTGCAGCTCGTCGTCGTTCTTGTAGTATTCGTTCTTCTTGTCGGGCACGACGCTCGACGGCGCCGCGACCGGCAGAAAGCCCTCGGCTACGTCAACATCTTTGAGCGCGGCTTTGAAATCGTCGATGTCGCGCTGCAGCGCGGCCTGGCCGGTATAGTGGAGCGGCCCCACGACGACGGAATCGGCCGTCGTCGCGCCCTTGTCCTTGCCGTCCATTTCCGCATAGAAGCCCTTGAAGCGTTCGCGGTCGGCGCCGCGCGTCCATGGGTTGCCACCTGAAAATGGCCGCCGCTCGAATCCAGACAGCCGCTCGAGCGCGTATTGCGACCAGCTGATCGCCTTGCCGAATTCGCCGTCGCTGACCACGTCGATGCCCGCATGGGCCTGTTGGCGCACCACTTCGGCGACGGCCTCCTTGAGGCACGCCGCATAGGCGTCCTCGTCGTAGGGCCGGCCGCCCTGCTTCGCGCGCAGGAACTCCAGCAGCCGGGGCGGACGGATCAGGCTGCCGACATGGGTGGTGAGGATGCGATCGGTGCTGTGCTTCACGGGCGAGCTCCTGCGCGAGCAACATAAGGGCACTCTGCGCGCGACGCTCTTTGTGCTAGGGATTCAGATCAACGGCAAGTGCATCATGCCGGCACGACAATGATGAGTGGGAGGGGGCCCATGCTTCGTATCGCCGTTCTTCTGATTGTGGGATTGCTTGTCGCGACCGGCGCGGCGCGCGCCGAACCGCTCAAGCTTCGCATCGGCTGGGTCGTGGTGCCGGCGTCGCTCGAGCCGATCTATTTCGCCAAGCCGGGCATCGCCGTCCACAACGGCAAGTCCTATGTGCTGGAGCCGATTCATTTCGCCGGCACCACGCAGCAGCTCCAGGCGCTGGGCACCGGCGACCTCGATCTCGCCAACCTCGCCTATTCGGCCGTCGGCGCCGCCATCCAGAACGCCAACATGCGGGATTTGCGCATCATCTTCGACGGCGTGCAGGACGGCGCGCACGGCTATTACAGCAACGAGTTCATGGTGACGAAGGACAGCCCGATCCGCCGGATCGAGGATCTGAAAGGCAAGGTGCTCGCGACCAACGCAATCGGCACCGCGGTCGATATCGGCATGAAGGCGATCGCGCTGCGCCACGGGCTTGAAGACAAACGCGACTTCTCGGTGATCGAGGTCAGCTTTCCCAACATGAAATCGGTTCTGCTTGAGCACAAGGCCGATCTCGGCACCTTCGTGCCGCCGTTTGCCTACGATCCCGAGCTGCGCGCCAAGGCGCGGACGCTCTTCACCATGAAGGACGCGATGGGCGTGACGCAGCTCACGATGCTGACGGCGCGCGAGGGCTTCATCCAGCAGCACCGCGCGCAGATCGTCGACTTCCTGGAGGACGCGATCCGCGCCATCCGCTGGTACACCGATCCGAAGAACCATGACGAGGCCGTGCAGATCGTCGCCAATTTCATGAAACGGCCGCCGGCTCTGTTCCAGAAATGGCTTTTCACCAAGGGCGACGACTATCGCGACCGGAGCGGCGTGCCCGATCTCGCCGCCCTGCAACGCAATCTCGATGCCGAGCGCAAGGTCGGCCTGCTCAAGGAAAAGATCGACGTCCGGAAATACGCCGATCTCAGCCTGGTGAAGGAAGCCGGCAAGCGGCTCGGTCGGTAATCGCGCGTCGGGCGAGGGTGCGGTCGCGCGCCGTTCCGCTCTTCAGCCCTTGGCCACGTCCGACAGCGAGGTGACGCGTGCGGTCAGCACGGCCGAGCGCTTTTCCTTGAGGGCAGCGAAGCAGCGGTCGATCGCGGGCCCGAGCTCGGACGGTTCGGCGACGTATTCGCCGTGCGCGCCAAAGGCGCGGCCCAGCTCATCGAAGCGACGGCGTTCCTCCGGCTTGCCGCTCGACAGCCGCGCCTGGAACTGCTCGCTCTCGTTGGCGACGCCCGCGGGATAGACGCGCTGCACCGAGGCCTTCACCGCCTGCCAGCCGCGATTGTCGAGCACGACGGTGAAGATCGGCAGGCCGAATTGCTGCGACACGGCATAGACCGCGTCGGGGCTCATGAAATGGAACGAGCCGTCGCCGACGACCTGAACGACGCGCCGGTCGGGCCAGGCGAGCTTGATGCCGAGGGCGATGCCACCGCTGCCGCCGAGGCCGCCGCCAGCATGGGCGAAATAGGTCAGCGGCTTGGTGCGCGGCATCTGGCTGAGGGTCGCGCCCGTGTTGCGCACCGCCTCGTTGACGACGATGTCGTCCGGCGTCAGCCGCTGGTTGAGCGTGGCGGCGACGTACTCGACGGTCATCGCGTCGCGCGTGCCGGCGTTGGCGGCGGCGGCGGCGAGACGCTTGGCGCGCGCCTCGCGCGCGGGCGCCCAGCTTTCGATGCGTGCCTTGACCCGCCGGCGGAAGCCGTCGTCGGCGCGGCGCCGCACCGCGTCGAGCACCTGGCGCAGCACGACGGCGGCATCGGCCTGGTAACGGCGATCGGTGGCAAAGCCCCAGACCGGGATGTTCTCCTTGAGCGGATCGACGTCGATTTGAATCCAGCGCATCGCAGCCGCTCGCGGCTGATCCAGCGGAATGAACGGCACGTCGGTGTCGAGCAGCAGGCCGAGATCGGCGTCCTTGATGCCTTCGCCGACGTTGAATCCGGCGAAGCACGGCGAATCGTGCGGGATGTTGAGCATCGCCGGAAAGCTCTCGAAGACGCGGATGCCGCATTCGCGCGCGAGCGCGTCGAGCGCGGCGACGCCTTCGGCTTTGCGGCCGATATAGGTCGTCGCGGCGATCGGGTTGTTGGCTGCCATCAGCTCGGCGGCGATCGCCTCGGCGTCCTCGGGCGCGATGCCGCCGGCCTTCACCGGGCCGTACTTGGCCTCAGGAAAGCTCGCGACCTTGTCGTCGTCGATCTCCGCGGCGAGGATCTCGCGCGGCAGCGTCAGATAGACCGGACCCTTCGGGTCGCTCTGCATCATGGTGTGGGCACGGCGCAGCACCTCGTTCACGACCACGCCCGACGGCAGCATGTATTCCCATTTGACGTACGGCCGGACGATGCCCGCCATGTCGTAGGGGTCCTGGACGAAATGGACGTAGGTATCGCGCGAGCCGGTCAGCTCGCCGTGAATCGTGAACGGCGCGCGCCCGGCCATGACCAGGACCGGCAGCCGCGTGCGCGCGAGGTTGTGCAACGCCATCGCCGCGTTAGCCGTGCCGGCATCGACATGCACGAGGACCGCCTGGCCCTTGCCGGTGGCAAGCGCATAGCCGCCGGCCATGTGTACCGCCACGTTCTCGTGCGGGCAGAGGATGACATCGGGCGGCTTGCGGTTGGTCTTCTCCCAGCGCGCCAGCTCCTCGATGATCGGCGCGTGATCGGTGCCGAGATTGGCGAACACGTAGTCGACGCCAAGGTCGACCAGTCCCTGAAGCAGGTAATGCGCGGCGGTATGCGTGGTCATGCGGACCTTTCTGGTGCGATGTGCGGCGCGGAGCGCGCCCGAATCACTTGAGCCGCGCCGCCGCCTCTTTGACGACGCTCAAATCGAGGTATTTCGACGCATCGAGCCGGGTCTTGAGGAAACCCAGCTTCTGGGCGGTATCAAGATTGCGTTGCAGCGCGGCGACGTTCGGCAGGCCGCTGGGATTGCGATACTGGTCCTTGTGCGTCAGCAGCCAGCCGGTGAAGAGCTGCGGCGGTCGCTTGGTGAAAGCGGCCACGATCTTGACCGCCTGGTCATGGTTCTTGGGGTCGAGGTACCAGCGCAGCGCGCGCAGGCTGTCCTCCATGAAATCGACCAGCGCGGCGCGATGCGCCTTGATATAGCTCTCGCGCGCCGTCCACAGCGCGAATTGGGTCTCGCCCACGGCCTGCTTCTCGGTGAACAGCGTCTTGGCTTTTTCCTTGAGCTCGGGATCGTTGGCGGTCAGCACCGTCGCCGTGATCAGCGACACCTTGCCCTCAAGGAGTGCCGGCTTCATGTTCGGAAACGCGATTTCGACGACGCTGTAGTCGCGCTTGTCCTCGAGGCCGTGCTTCTTCAGCATCGCGCGCATCGCGATATCGACGCCGCTGCCGATGGCGTTGGTCGCCAGCACCTTGCCTTTCAGATCCTCGACCTTGTCGATGCCGCTCGACTTCAATACCAGGTATGGCTCGGTGAAATAGCCCGGCACACCGTCCTCGAACTCGTTGAAGATGACGCGCAGGTCGCTGATGCCGGCATTCTCGATCGCCGTGCCGAAGGTCGGATAGGTGAAGGGCGCGATGTCGAGATCACCCGAAGCGAGCGCGGTGATCATCGCCGGCGTGCCCTGGAAATGCACAGGCTCGAAGGCGTAGGTCTTGCCGAGATGCCGCGCGACGCCCGGCGGCGCCAGCAGAACGGGCGTCAACTCGGGCGGCGCGACCACCCAGCCGACGCGCAGCTTGAGCGGCTCCGCCTGCGCCGTCGGCAATGCGAAAGCCAGAACGATCGCCGCGACGAGCGCGGAAACGACATATCGACGCATGGCCCCTCCCTGATCGCGGCCGCGCTTCTTTTCGGGCGGTTCACCGCGACGCACACTCAAACCCGAACAGGTTCAGTTTTCAAGTCCCGGTTGGTGCGGGGTGACCCGCGTCAGGCGCGGGCCTTTTCCCGGGTGCCGCTCGGCAGGCGGTCGCGCAAGGCGGGCATCACCTCGCGCGCGAACAGCTCGGTATTCTTGCGGGTGAGCTCGGCGGGCAGCGTGCCGAAATGCAGATTCGGCAGCAGCAAGTTGAAGCCGGCGCGGTCCTGGTAGTCGGAAAGCCGGCGCCGCACGGTTTCCGGGCTGCCGCAGATGAACTGCCCCTGCTCGATCAGCTCTTCCATCGTGCGCTTGCGCCCGAGGCTCGCCTTGGCCGCCAGCACGCCCTTCATCGACGACAGCGACAGATAGCCCGGCGGTAGCAGCATCTCCATCGGCATGCGCAGGAACTTGTTGACGAAGAATTCGATGTGCGGCTTCGCTTCCTTGAGCGCCTCCTCGTCGGTCTTGGCGACATAGGTCGTGATCGACCAGCCGAGCTGGTCGGGACTCGCCTCGTAGCCCGACTTGCGCGCCTCCTCGCGGTACATGTCCATGTAGCGGAAGAGCGCGGTCACCGGACTGAACGTCTGGAGATAGACGTAGCGGCGCTCTTTCGCCGACGCCCAGCGGATGGTTTCACTCGAGCCCTGCGAGGGAATCCAAACCGGCGGATGCGGCTGCTGATACGGCCGCGGCCAGACGTTGACGTAGTCGAAATGATAGTACTTGCCCTCGAAGGGGAACGGGCCCGGCTGGGTCCAGGCGCGCAGGATCAAATCATGCGCCTCGTGGAAGCGGTCGTGACTTTCGGTCGGATTGACGCCGCTGGCGTGATACTCGACGCCGATGCCGCGGACGAAACCGGCGACCAGCCGGCCGCGCGTAACGTTGTCGAGGATGGCGTATTCCTCGGCGACGGTGAGCGGATTGTTGAGCAGCGGCAGCGCGCGGCCGAGCACTGCGATCTTGACCGTCTTGGTGCGCCGGGACAGCGCGCCCGCCAGCACGCCCGGCGTCGGCATCAGACCGTAGGCCGTCTGGTGGTGCTCGTTGACGCAGACGCCGTCGAAGCCGAGCTCATCGGCGTATTCGATCTCGTCGAGATAGCGGTTGTAGAGCTCGGCGCCCTTCTTCGGGTCGTAATTGCTGTTGGGATAGAGCAGCCAGTCGGTGACGTACGCCTTGTCGTAGTCGGGATCGAGATAGGCGTAAGGCATCAGGTGGAAGAAGAAGAATCTCATCGGCCGCTCCCTGCGATGAAGCGCGTCACCCGCTCGACGAAGAAATCCTTCTTCTCGAGCTGGGGCAGATGGCCGCAATCCGGCACGATCTCGATCTCGGCGTGCGGCAGCCGCTCGGCGAAGCCTTTGGCGTAGGCCACCGGCAGGATCGCATCGTCCGCGCCCCACAGCACCAGGGTCGGAAGCGTGACGCGCCTCAGCCACTTCATCAGCAGCGGGTCGTAGAAGCGCGGATGCCAGGCGAGCCGCGCGACCATGAAATTGTTCTTCATCATCGTGTCGGCGTTGGCCGGGTCGACGGCGCGCTGCGCGGCGGCATCGCCCATTCCCTTGTCGCGGAACAGCCGCCGCGCGTTCTCTTCCGCGGTGCCGATGAACGTGTCCCACTTCTTGACGCCGGCCAGATGGATCCCGGCCGGGCCGATCAGCGTCAGCGTCTTGAGCCGCGAGGAATCGAACATCGCCATTTCGGCCGCAAGCCAGCCGCCGAGCGAGCCGCCCATGAGATGGACGCCGGTGAGGTTCTCGGCGGCGAGGAAATCGAGATAAAAGAGGGCCAGATCGTGAATGCCGTCGAGCCACGCCGGCGTGTCGGAGCGGCCGAAGCCCGGGTGCTCAGGCACGATCAGGCTGAACTTCCGGGCGAGGTCCTCCATCCACGGCAGCCACAGCCCGCCGCCGCCCGAGCCGTGCAGGTAGACCAGCGGCGGTCCATCGCCGCCGCGGAGCACGTGGATGCTGCAACCGTGCAGCGTGACCTTGGTTTCGTCGTGTCCGGCCATGATCTCCGCTGCCCGCGCGCCGTTGGTGCGGGCGTCATGTCAATGGATGACGCGGCGGCTGTCAATGCAGCGCTGGGCCGAAGGCGAAATCGCGGTGGGACGACGTGGGCAGGGGTGGCGGCAAAAATTTCGCTGCGCTGGGCCGCGTCCAGCGGCTATTTTCCCCATCGGGAAGGGGATGCCATGAGACTCTGCCGCTTCAACGACAACCGCATCGGCATCGTCCGCGGCGGCGCCGTGCATGACGTGACCGCGATCGTCGACGAGCTGCCGGCGCAGCGCTATCCGCTCGCGCTCGGTGATCCGCTGATTGCGCGGCTCGACAGCCTGCGGCCGAAACTCGAAGCGCTCGCCGACCGAGCCAAGCCGGTGCCGGTTGCGGCCGTGAAACTTCTCAGCCCGGTGGCCAATCCATCGAAGATCATCGGCACGCCGGTGAACTATCACGCGCATCGGCTGGAAGCCGACAAGGACAAGGAGATCGCGGTCTATTCGCCGTCGGCACGGGCGCGGCCGATCGAGGAGCAGGGCCTCTTCCTCAAGGCCATCAGCGCGCTCGTCGGGCCGTCCGAGGGCGTGGCCGTGCGCTTTCCCGACCGCCGCACGGACCACGAGGCCGAGCTCGGCCTCGTCATCGGCAAGCGCGCCGCGAACGTTCCTGAGTCGAAGGCGCTCGACTATGTCGCCGGCTACGCCATCGCGCTCGACATGGTGGTGCGCGGTCCGGAGGATCGCAGCTTCCGCAAATCGATCGACAGCTACGCGGTGCTCGGGCCCTGGCTGGTGACGGCGGACGAGGTCGGCGATCCGGCGAAACTCGCCTTTTCGCTCACGGTCAACGGCGAGCCGCGCCAAGCCTCGAACACCAGCCTGATGGTGATGAGCATTCCGCGCCAGATCGCATGGGCGTCGACGTTCTACGCGCTGTTGCCGGGCGACATCATCATGACCGGAACATGCGAAGGCGTGGCGCGCGTCGTTCCCGGCGACACGATGGCGCTCGAGTTCGAGCGCATCGGCCGCATGGAGGTCCCGGTCCGCGCGGCGTGAATTCAGTTGCCGCGCGTCACCCGGCCGTCGTCAGGATCGACGGTGACGTCGACCGGCTGCCCGTCCTGCGTCACCGTCGCGATGAAGTCCGTTCCTGCCGGCCGCAATGCACTGACCTGAACGTAGCCGCTATCGGCAAGCAGGTTGAGCGCGCGCGTCGCGCGGTCGGCCGCGGCGCTTGCCGGCGTGATCCGCCCGCTATCCGGATCGACGGTGACGACATAGCTGCCGGTCGGATCGTCGATGGTCGCCTGGTAGACGTGTCCGACGCGGCGCACGTCGTGGAACTGGCCATAGCTCGCTGCCGCGAGCCAGTTGAGCGCCTTGGTCTCGCGCCATTGTTCGCGACCGGTCGACGCCGCGAGGCGGCGGGGCGAGGCTTTGCGCACCGGCTTGAGCGCCGCCTTCCGTGGCGCGACCGGACCTGCGGTCGGATTGATCTGCGACAGCGCCCGTGCGTCGGGCGGCACCGGTACAAGGCCGGGCGGTCTGGCGCTCGGCGCCGGCAGGATCGGCGTCGGCGCAGCTTGGATCGGTACGCTCGCACTCGGCGGGTCGGCTGCCGCTACGCCGATAAGCGCGAAAGCCGCCACGACGTTGATGGCAAAAACCCGCCCCATAACGCTCTCCTCGGCAGCCCGTGCAGTCGCTCGAATTGCATTCAATTGTAGATTTCGATCGGCGTGCCGACAAGCCGTGGTGTACCAAGCCGAGCCGCGGATTAGGTACTCGCTCGCTTTCGGCGCTATAATCCCGCCGATCCGGGGGAGCGGCTTTTCGCCGCGCCGGCGAAGGCCGCTCCAAGCTCAGTGTGGAGGGTCTGATGAACGTCGAAGCTATTCTCAAGGCCAAGGGGCGGCAGGTCGTCACCATTGCGCCCGATGCCGCCGTCTCGGACGCGGTGCAGCTGCTGCGACGCATGGGCATTGGCGCGTTGGTGGTCAGTACGGATGCCAAGCGGCCCGACGGTATCCTGTCGGAGCGCGACATCGTTCACGCGCTGGCCGATCGCGGCACGGAAGCGCTCGAGCTGCGCGTGTCCGATTTGATGACGCGACGGGTCGTGACGTGCGCGCCGGGCGACACGATTGCCGAGCTGATGGCCGAGATGACGCGCAGCCGCATTCGTCATCTGCCGGTCGTCGAGCATGGTCGGCTCGTCGGTCTGGTCAGCATCGGCGACGTGGTGAAAAACCGGCTCGAAGAGATGGAGTTCGAGACGACGTCGCTGCGTCAGTTCATCGCCGGCGCTGCTTAGCCGGTCGCGGAGCTGGGCCCCAAAAAAGGCGGCGCGTAGAGCGCGCTGGCCATCCTGCCGGTGGGGGGAGGATCGACAGGGGAGGCGCGGGCAACGCTCTACGCGTCTCAGTCCCATATAGCCGATGGATTGGGCGCGGAAAGGGCGAAATGAGCCCGCACCGATTGGTCACGCCGTGTGACCAGATTCGGACCGGCGCGCACGCCCCCGCGCGCCGGCTCATCCGACCACGCGCAGCCGCGGCTTCGCCGTTGTGACCATCAAGTGATAGATGTCCTCGTAGTCGCGCGCCATGCGGCGGGCGGTGAACCGCTCCTCGAAGCGGCGCCGAATGCGGGTGCGCGGCAGCTGATCGAGCCGCTGGACGGCTGCGGCTGCGGCTTGCTCGCCCTCGACGATGAAACCGGTGAGGCCGTCCTCGACGATCTCCGATACCGAGCCGCTATTGTAAGCGATCACCGGTGCGCCGCACGCCATCGCCTCGATCATGACGAGGCCGAACGGCTCCGGCCAGTCGATCGGCATCAGCAGCGCTTTCGCGCGGCTCAGGAAGTCCGACTTCTCGCGGTCGCTGATCTCGCCGATGAATTCGACATGGGACTGGGCGAGCAGCGGCCGGATCTCGCGCTCGAAATAGTCGCGATCGACCGGATCGACCTTGGCTGCGATCCGCAACGGCGTTTGCGCCAAAGCGGCGATGCGGACGGCGCGGTCGATCCCTTTTTCCGGCGAAATCCGCCCGAGAACGGCCAGATATTCGGGCTCGACCGGTTGCGGCGTCAGCAACGTCTCGGGCAGCCCATGGTGGACGGTCTTGGTCCAACCTGCGTTCGGCACCGGCCGCCGCTGCGCATCGGAGATCGACACCACCGGCACGTCGCGGAAGAGGTCAAAGACCGGCTGATGCTCGTAGAGATCGAGCCGGCCATGCAGGGTCGTGAGGAACGGCGTCGTCTGCCGCGAGAACAGCGAGAACGGGTAGTAGTCGAGATGGAAATGCAGCAGATCGAACTCGGGCGCACGCCGTCGGACGCGTTCGAGCATCATCATATGCAGCGCGATCGGATCGCGGATCGATCCGTCGAGGCGCAAGGCGCGGGGCCACATCGGTTCGAGCTTGGCCGCGGTCACGGAGTCGCCGCTCGCGAAGAGGGTTACGTCGTGTCCGAGCGCGACAAGCTCCTCGGTCAGCCACGACACCACGCGCTCGGTCCCCCCGTAAAACTTTGGCGGGATTGCCTCCGTCAGGGGCGCAATTTGGGCAATATGCATAAGGGATGGCCTCCATTTCAAATGCTCTTCGAGCACAGAAGAGCGGCAAGAGTCAGTTAGGCGACGGCTCGTCTCGTTTTGCGTCCGACATAATGTCGCTGGGGAAAGCGGCGTATTTCGGGCGCCAGTCATGAACGCGGATTTGTCACAGCAAATGCCGCGGACGACTGCCCATGATTTCGGACGATGAACGAATTGACCGCCTATGCTTCGCGGCCGCTCGCTTTCTTTTGGCGCTATATCGTCAAGCGACCGATCGCGCACGCCGCCATCCTGGTCGCCGTCCTCGGCGCCGTCGGCTGCTCAGTCAGCCAGCAATACGGCATCAAGTTCCTGGTCGACACGCTGGCGGCGGGGCCGCGCGCCCACGTCTGGCAGGCCTTCGCGCTGCTGGTAGCGTTGATCGCCGGTGACAATTTGCTGTGGCGCGTCGGCGGCCTGATCGCAAGCCGCACTTTCGTCGTCGTCACCGGCGACGTCCGCGGCGACTTGTTTCGCCATCTTACAGGCCACGCGCCCCACTTCTTCAACGAGCGACTTCCCGGCATGTTGAGTGGCCGGATCACCGCAACCTCGAACGCGGTCTTCACGGTCGAGAACATGCTGATGTGGAACGTGCTGCCGCCCTGCCTCGCGACCGTGGGTGCGATCGGCTATCTCGCGCTGGTCAGTCCGGTGATGACGGCAACCCTCGCCGCGGTTGCCACCGTGCTCGCGGTCGTCCTCTTCCGCCTAGCCGCCGCCGGTGCGCCGCTGCATCGCGGTTTTGCGGACAAGGCGGCCCGGGTCGACGGCGAGATGGTCGACGTCATTGGCAACATGCAGCTTGTCCGGGCTTTCGGCGGGCTCGCGCGCGAGCATCGGCGGTTCGACGCCGCCGTCGGCCAGGAGATGGCCGCGCGGCGCAAGAGCCTTTTCTATCTCGAGAAGTTGCGGCTGATTCACGCCGGCATCACGATCGTGCTGACTTTCACGCTGCTGGCCTGGGCCCTGCTGATGTGGCAGCACGGCCGGGCGACGACCGGCGACGTCGTGCTGGTGTGCACCTTGGGGTTCACTATTCTCCATGCGACGCGCGATCTCGCCGTTGCGTTGGTCGACGTGACGCAGCACATGGCGCGCCTGTCCGAGGCGATCGCGACTCTGCTCGTGCCGCACGCGCTGACCGATCATCCGGAGGCGGCGCCATTCCGTCCGGTGGGGCATGGCGTCGCCTTCGAGCGCGTCACCTTCGCCTATCCGGGCGGTCGCGAGGTGTTCCGTGATTTCAACCTGCGCTTCGCCGCGAGCAAGCGCACCGGGCTCGTCGGACCCTCGGGCGGCGGGAAGTCGACGATCTTCGCGTTGCTTCAGCGATTCCACGCCGTGCACGGCGGCCGCATCCTGATCGACGGACAGGACATCGCCCGCCTGAAGGAGGCCAGCCTGCGCGACGCGATCGCCTACGTGCCGCAGGACCTGTCGATGCTGCATCGCTCGGTGCTCGAGAACGTCCGCTACGGCCGGCCGGAGGCGACCGACGCCGAAGTCGCCGCCGCCGCTCGCGCAGCGCATTGCGACGATTTCATCGACGCGCTGCCGCAGGGTATCCATACCGTCGTCGGCGAGCGTGGCGTCATGCTGTCGGGCGGGCAGCGCCAGCGCATCGCGATCGCCCGCGCGCTGCTCAGGGATTCGCCGATCCTGCTGCTCGACGAGGCGACGTCGTCCCTCGACGCGGAATCGGAAGAAGCGGTGCGCGACGCACTTGATCGCCTGATGCGCAACCGCACGGTCATTGCCATCGCGCATCGCCTCGCGACCCTCCGCGGATTTGACCGTATCGTGGTGCTGGGCGACGGCCACGTGATCCAAGACGGTGCACCGGACGACCTCGCCCGACGCGACGGAGCCTATCGTGAGCTGCTGGCGCGCGAGATGAGCCGCCTGCGGCAGCGCGCTGCCTAGACGGCCAGAAATCCCTCAAGCCACCGGATCACCGCATCGACGTCGTCGAGACGATAGCGCGCGAGGCTGTTATCGGTGGCGCCGACATGGACCGACAATCCATCGCGGCCGTTGACGACCGCGAATCCGTCCTCGTCGGTGCGATCATCGCCGACGAAGACCGGCCGACGGCCGCGGAATGGCGGTTCGGCAAGGAACGCGTGAATCGCGCGGCCCTTGTCGACGGTGCGCGGCCGGAGCTCGACGACCATCTTGCCGGCGAGCATCGCCAGGCGGTCCTCGGAAAGGATGACCGCCTGTTCGGCGATACGACGGCAGGCATCGGCGAGCTCGGGTCGCCCGCGATAATGGATGGCGATCGCCAGGCCTTTATCCTCGATCAGCACGCCCTGGGTTACGGCGGCGAACTGACGCACGGCCGGCCAAACCAGATCGAGCGCCGGATCGGGAGCGGGGCGCTGCGTTACGCCGGATGTGCTCCGGCGCTCGAGGCCATGGATGCCGGCGGCGGCGCCGGTATAGCCGACGAGGAGGTGCCCGAGCTCCGCCAGCGGCCGGCCGCTGATCACGGCCAGCGCGCCGCCGAGCCGGGCGGCGACACGCTGCAACAGCTCGGGCAAGCCCGCCATGACCTCGATCCGGTCGGGCGTCGCCGCGATCTCCACCAACGTGCCGTCGAAATCGATGAACAGCGCATCGTCGCGCGACAGCGACGGCAACGGCGCGGCGGCGATGTCGGTTGCGGCAGTCTCCACCCGCGACTCCTCGATCTCGGCGTACGCTAGGCGATCCGATTCCGCAATTGTGGCGGAATTCGGATTTCGGGTCGACGTGCCGCGACGCAAAAGCGCGTTTTTGTCACGAGTCCTGCCCTGTCGCGCGGAGTATTTCTGCAATGCGGAACGAAGCAGGGGCGGATGAGCGCGGCACTCGAGGATTCCATCCGGCGGTACATCGCCGACCTGCGTCGCTATGCGCGCGCGCTAGCCGGGCATATGGGCGAGGCCGACGAGTTGGTGCAGGAGTGCCTCGTGCGCGCGATCGGCCAGGCGCGGCTGTGGAGTCGAATCCGCGATCCGCGCGCCTATCTTTTCGCCATCATGCACAATACGTACGTCGACTGGCTCGCCAGCCATCGTCGGCAACGGCGTTATATCGAATTGCAGCTCACGGTCGGCACCGGCGCGGCCTGCGCGGAAACGCAGATCGCCGCCCTGGAACTCCGGGACCTCGAGCGCGCATTGCCGCATCTTCCGGCCGAGCAGCGCGAGGTCGTGCTCCTGGTCGGACTCGAGGGCATGAGCTATCAGCAGGCGGCCGAAACCCTCGGCGTGCCGATCGGCACGGTGATGTCGCGGTTATCGCGCGGCCGGGAAGCGCTTCGGCGCATGACGGAAGGCAAGGAACGCCGCGTCCGGGCCCTGCCGGTGCGGGCGGCAGCACGCGGGCACCTGCGCGTCGTTTGAGCCGGCGTCGGCGCTCGCGCGGATCAGTCGATCACCGCAAGCCGATCTTCGTAAAATTCCGCAAGCGCGCTGGCCGGCACGCCGCTGCTCTCCAACTGCGCGCGGAGCGTTTCTTTCACGCGGATCAGCCCGGCTTCGGTCGTCGCTTCGCAGCGCGCGATGAGCGCCGACTGCGTGTTCGATGCGCGGAGCAGCCACCAGCCGTCGTCGGTCTTCGCCCTGACGCCGTCGACCGCAACGACATCGACGCCGGCCGTGGCAAGCCGGGCGCAGATTTCGTCGATCACTGCAAGCTTGCGGTCATCGGCGCAGGGCAGCAGCAGCTCGGGCATGTTGAAGGTCTGCGGCAGCGCGTCGCGCAGCGCCGCTAGGCTGCGATCGGCCCGTGACACCAGGTTCATCAGGCGCACCGCGGCATAAAGTGCGTCGCCATAGCCGTAGTATTTGTCGGCGAGGAAGATGTGGCCGCTCATCTCGCCGGCGAGCGGCGCGCCGGTCTCGGCGATCTTCGCCTCGATCGGCGCACGGCCCATTCGCGAAATAACCGCGCGGCCGCCGAGCCTGACGATCTCGTCGAACAAGGTCTGGCTCGCCTTGACGTCGGCGATGATCGTCGCGCCGGGACGCTCGCGCAGCACCTCACGTGCCAACAGCAGCAGGAGCTGATCGCCCCAGAGCACGCGGCCCTCGCCGTCGATGACGCCGATGCGGTCGCCGTCGCCGTCGAAAGCGACGCCGAGGTCGCATTCCTCGGCGACGACGATGCGGCGCAACTGCTCGAGGGCGTCGGGCGCGCCCGGGTCGGGGTGGTGCGACGGAAAGGTGCCGTCCACCATCTCGTTCAGCAGCACGTGGCGGCCCGGCAGGTGGGTGCAAAGCTTGGTCAGCACGGCACCTGCGGCGCCATTGCCCGCATCCCAAGCCACCGCGAGCGGGCGCGCGAGCGCCAGATCGGCGGCCAGGCGCTCGACATAGGCGTCGATCATCGGCCGGTTGAGCATGAGGCCGCTACCCGAGGCGAACGCACCGGCGCCGGCCAGCTCGCTCAGACGCCGAAGGTCGGCATGCCGCAAGGACTGGCCGCCGAACATCAGCTTGAAGCCGTTGTACTCGGGCGGGTCATGCGATCCGGTCACCATGACCGCCGCATCGGTCCGCAACGCCGCATTGGCGAAATAGAGCATCGGCGTCGGTCCAAGGCCGACGCGGACGACGTGCATTCCGGTCGCGATCATGCCGCGGGCGAAGGCAACGGCGAGGCCGCGCGACGTCACGCGGCCGTCGAAGCCCAGCGCCACGCTGAGTCCGCCGCGCTCGGAAACGAGTGTCCCGAACGCGGCGCCGAGCGCACCCGCATCCGCATCGTCGAGCGTCCTGCCGACGATGCCACGAATGTCGTCGTCGCGCAGAATCGCCGGATCGATCGCGCGCGTGCCGATCGGGCGCCGCGCCGACAGCGACGCAATGCGCTCGGGGCGCAGGCGGCCGCCGGTAAATGCGCCGTCCGCGCGATAGTGCGTGCCGTTTATTTTCATGCGGATACCGTCACGCCGGGTGTCTCGACCGGCTTTGGGCGGGGCGCGGCGCCGGCCGACCCGGCGTGTCGAGCGAGCACGCTTCGCGCCGTCGGCGCCAGGTCGGCGCGCGCCAACGTGAAGGCGATATTGGCCTCGAACAGGCCCAGCGGCGCGCTGCAATCGAAGTGATGGCCGGCAAATGCGTATCCGCACAGCGCGCCGTCGGCCGCGGCGCCGGCCAGAGCGTCGATGAACGGGACTTCGCGCGCCGTGCCGGAATGCCGTCCGTCGAACCGACCGAGGAATGTCGGATCGAAGATGAAACGGCCGACGACCGCCCATTCCGACGCCGACCTGCCCGGCGCGGCCCGCGCCGCGACGTCGGCAGCGGTAACCACCCTGTCATCCTGATGGATCGCCGCGATCACGCCGTACCGCGTCGCTCGATCGCGCGTGATCGGCGCCACGGCGGCCAGATTGGCGCCAGTCCGCCGATAGGCGGCGGCCATCTGCGCCAGGCAGGGAGGCGTCGCCTGGATCGCGTCCTCGGGCACGAGGACAGCGAAGGGCTCGTCGCCGATCGCGCGGCGCGCGCACCACAGCGCATGACCGAGGCCGAGCGGTTCCGTTTGCCTTATATACGCGATGACACCGGGCCGCGGCCCGCTGCGCTCGATCGTGTCCAGCGCGTGCTGCGCGCCATCCCGCTGCAGGGCGTCTGCGAGCTCGGTCGCGTGGTCGAAATGATCCTCGATCGCGCATTTTCCGCGGCCGGTGACGATCACGATCTGCTCGATGCCGGCGGCAAGCGCTTCCTCGACCGCATATTGGATGAGCGGGCGGTCGACCAGCGGCAGCATTTCCTTCGGCACCGCCTTGGTTGCCGGAAGAAATCCGGCGCCGAATCCAATTGCCGGGATGACCGCTCTGCGAACTGTTCGTGATTTCATGGATCGCTGCACCCGATGACCGCCTGGTATGACCCCGCCGACCTAAAGACGGCGCAATGTTGCGATTATTCCAGCGGCTGCGTCCCGCCTCGTCGCTGCTGCGGGCGCGCCAGACATCGCCAGCGGCTCCCTGCTGGCGCGTGGAATAAGCGCGCCTCGTTGCCGTCTTATGGGTGTTCCACGGGCCCCATTGCCCGCGGGGCGACGCCATGTCGGAAGCACGCCACAGTAACGTCATCATGTTGCCGCGCCGCCGGGCGCGGTCGCCCGTCGCCGCATTGCTGCAGCTGCCGTCGCGCGCGGCGCGGCGGCGGTCCGCCGGGATATCGCCGCCGCCGGGGACGATCAGCGACCACGAACTGCACGCATTCGTCGACGACGCGCTCGACGCGGCACGGCGCGAGCGCGTGGAGTTGTTTCTGCTGCGGCATCCGGCCGCCGCTGCCGAGGCCGCCGCTTACCGGCAGCAGAATCGGCTGTTGCGGGAGCTGCGGCGCGCGCCATCGTCGGTATCGCCGGCGGCCGGCTATCTCGGTGCGCAGCTCGCCCGCCGCCTGGCGCTGGCACGCGGGCGCCGGGCGCTGGCATTGGGCGTCGTCGCGGCCGTTCTCGCGGCGACGGCAGTATCGCTGCTGGGCGGCGGCGCTTGGCTCGGGGTGCCGCATGTCGTCCTGACGGCCGGACGATGATCGCGCCGTATCCCGGCGGCGCTCGGTCCGGGCCGCCGATGCGCGACGGCCAAATGTGACTATTTCGTGTCGCGGCACCGGCCGATTGCGCGATTCAGGCCGCCGGTCCGCGTCAAATTTGTGCCCCATTTCCGCGTTTAGATTTCTCCACGGTTGCCGTCGCGGGCCGCGCGTCGGAGGTCCGTCGAGGGGGCGCTGCAGCACTTTGGCGTTCCGCGAACGAGGGAGGCGGGGAATACCGCGGTCGATCTCGCTCTACTCCGTCCGCACGTCGACAAGAAACAAGAAGACGCATGTGTCGGGCCCATTTTGTGTGAGGTGAACAGCGATGACGACGCTACAGAAGGAAGGTGCTTCGAGCTGGTCGAACGCGAACGTTGCGCTCGCGCCGAGCGCAACGGGTCAGCCGGACCAGGTCGAGTCGTCCACCGGAGCCCGCGTCAAGCTGGTTTTGGTCGACGACGACGCGGACTATCGCGAAGCGGCGTCGGCAGAACTCGCCGAACTCGCATTCGACGTGATTGCGTTCCCCAATGGCGAGGAGATGCTCGAATACTTCGCGCAGAACAACGATGCCGACATCATCGTGCTCGACTGGAAATTGCCGGCCGGGCTGGGCATCGATCTGCTGCCGAAGCTGCACGACCGTGGCATTCGGTTGCCGGTGGTGTTTCTCACCGGCATGCCGGCGACGGCGTATGAGAGCGCCGCGCTCGATCGCGGCGCGCTCGATTTCGTCGACAAGGCGCGCGGCGTTCCGATCCTCGCCAAGCGCATCCGTCTCATCCTCGATTCGCATCGTCGCGCGCGCGAGGCGCCGGCGAAGGCGGCGCTCGCCTGCGGCAAGTTGACGCTGCGACCGGACGTGAGCCGCGCGTTCTGGGACAGCAAGGACGTCAACCTCACGGTGACGGAGTTCAACATCGTGCATCTGATGGTGTCGCACGCCGGCGAGCACGTGACGTATCGCTCGATCTACGATTGCGTCCATCACGCGGGATTCGTCGCCGGCAACGGCGACGAGGGCTATCGCACCAATGTCCGCTCGTCGATCAAGCGGATCCGCAACAAGTTCCGGATGCTCGATGGCGAGTTCTCCGAAATCGAGAACTTCCCGGCGTTCGGCTATCGCTGGCGCACGGGGCCGGCGCAGCCCGCCTGACGGCGGCGTGCCGATGGCGGCGCAAGCTGACATGGCGCGGGACATGCGCGCCGCGGCCGACGAGACCGCGCATGCCCTCAAAGGATCGCTGGCGACGATCCAATCGTCGATCGAGCCGCTGCGGCGCGCGGTCCCGGCGGACAATCTGCGCGCCCGGCGCGCGCTTGAATTGATCGAGGCCGCGCTCGGACGACTGAAGGACCTGGTCGAGGCGGCCCACGCGCGCGACTGCGCCGTCGCCGCGGCGATCGAGCGCCAGCAAGGCGGCGTCCGACGCTGACGCCGCCCGGCCGCTTGCTGCCGATCCGGGCGGCAAGTTGGCGAAATCCCGGCCGCGGTACGGCGCGTCGCGCCCGGCAGGCACGACCCGGTTTGATCACAACCGGCAGCAACTGTCGCGCCGCACAATATCTCCGTCTCGCTGTGTCCGCTTGGCGTCCGCCGATCGGCCAGCGCAACGATCGATGGGGTGATTCCATGCTGCGCTTCACGAGTAGTGTCGCATCGGTCACGGCATCGGCGGCGGCGCTCAGCTTCGCCGCCCTTCTCGCATTCGCGGCGCCCGCGGTGGCGCAATCGGCGCCGGGCAATCCGGCGATGCCGAGCTATAACCCGGCGCTGCCGACGCCGCAGGGCCTGCCGCAACAGCAGAATTTGGCGTCGACCGGGTCCGGGGCCCCGGCGGTGCCGAACGATCCCGGCTATCGTCTCGGGTCGGGTGACCAAGTGCACATCACGGTCTTCGGGCAGCCGGACCTGACCAACAGTTATCAGGTCGACGGCAGCGGCATGCTCGCTTTCCCGCTCATCGGCCGCGTGCAGGCCGGCGGATTGACCGCCGCGCAGCTGCAGCACGAGATCACGTCGAAACTCAGCCCGGATTACATCCGCAATCCGAGCGTCAGCGTCGAGGTACTGAACTATCGGCCGTTCTATATTCTCGGCGAGGTGAACAAGCCGGGCGCCTATCCCTACGTCACCGGCATGACTGTCATCAATGCGGCAGCCCTCGCCGGCGGTTTCACCTATCGCGCGAAGGACGACGACTTCCAGATCAAGCGGCTGGACGGCGGCAAACACGTCGAACTTGACGCCACCGACGATACGCCGGTCCGTCCCGGAGACGTCATCACGATTCCCGAGCGGTTCTTCTGATGTCCTTTCTCGAGCCGTCGCATTCGCGCCAACCAACCCTGCGGCGCGAGATATACGATCGTGCGCCTGTGCAATACGTGGCGGCGCCCGTCGCTCCGCCGCACCAGGATCTGCTCGATACATTTCGACGCATCTGGCGGCACCGCGTCATGGTGCTGGCAGTCACGGCGGCGTTTGCGGTCATCGCGGCGATCGTCCTGTTGCGGTTGCCGTCGCTTTACGTGGGTGAGGCCCAGGTCCAGGTCGGCGTTCCGCCGGTCCAGATCTTCAGCGACGATCTGCGCTTCGGCGGCGGCGACGCCGACACCGAGAAGGTCGAAAACGAACGTCTCGCGATGGAATCGCGCGACCTCGCCCGCAAGGTGATCGGGCAGCTGCATCTCGATAAGAACCCCGAATTCGCCTTCGTTCCGTCGAAGCCGAGCTGGTGGCAGCGGCTGCTGGAATTCGACGGCCTGTTGAGTGCCGGACCCACGAGCCCGCCGCCCACGGCCGATCAATCCCAATCGGTGCCGGACGCAGCGGACGTGGCTCCGACGGCGAAGGCCGATGACGTCTCCGGACTGGCGATATCGCCGCTTCCGGTCATTCCGCCCGACGATCCGGCGATGGACCGGGTCATCGACAAGCTGTTGTCGCGCGTCACGGTCACGGTCGAGGGCCGCTCGCATGTCCTCACTATCGACGCCGAATCGGTCAAGCCGACGCTCGCCGCCGACATCGCCAACACGTTTGCGACCACGTATTTAAGCGAGCAGCGTTCCGACAAGATCAAGTCGACCGACCGCGTCATGCAGTACCTGACGGCGCGCATCGCCCAGCTGCGCCAAGCGGTCGAGACGTCGGAGCAGGCGGCGGCCGATTACCGGCGCCAGAACGGACTCTACGAGGGCATGACCAATGCCAACGTGACGACGCAGCAGCTGACCGAGATCAATACGCAGCTGGTGCAGGCGCAAACCGACAAGGCGACCGCCGACGCACAACTTAACGAGGCCGTCGCTCTGCAGCACGGCGTCGCCGAAGGCGCCAGCGTGCCCGAGGTGCTCAGCTCGCCGTTGATCCAGACCCTCAAGGCGCAGCAGGCCCAGGCCGCGCAAACCTTGGCCGAGGTGAGCGCCAATTACGGCCCGCGCTATCCGGCGGTGATCCAAGCCCGGAATCAAGTCGCCGACATCACGCGCAAGATCAACACCGAGACGTCGCGCATCATCGAGGGCCTGCGCCGCGCCGCGCGCACCGCCGATGCGCGTTACGCGGCGCTCAACAAGAATTTCCACACGAGCGAGACCCAGATGGGCGGCGTCAACGAGAAGGCCATCCATCTCGAGGCTCTGGAGCGCGACGCGACCGTCAACCAGAACCTGCTCGAGGCCATGCTCGCCCGCGCCAAGGAGACGATCGGCCGCGAGCAGATCGAGACGCCGGACGCCAAGTTGATGTCGATCGCGGCGCCGCCGGTTGCGCCGACCTATCCGCCGAAGAAGCTGATCATGTTTCTGAGCATCTGCGGCGGTCTGATGATCGGGTCGCTGGCCGCGTTGATGCGCGAAAGCGCCGATCACACCTTCCGCCGCTCCGACGAGATCGAGCAGGCGACCGGCCTGCCGGTCATCGCCATGGTGCCGGACCTCCGCGGCATGACGCAGCCGACCGTTCACGTGCTGCGCAAGCCGATCTCGGGATTCAGCGAATCGCTGCGTAAGATCTATGTGGGCTTGCAGCTTTCGGAGGCGGCGCAGCCGCCGAAGACGGTGATGATCTCGTCGGCGACGCCGGGCGAGGGCAAGTCGGTGATCGTGGCTTCGCTCGCGCGGCTGCTGGCGCGCAACGGCAAGCGCATCATGGTCATCGATTGCGACTGGCGCGCGCCGACGATGCACCGGGTCTTCCAGCGTTCCGACAAGAACGGCCTCGCGTCGCTGCTCGCCGACGAAGGCGTGCCGCTGAACGACGTCATTTACAACGATCCGCTGTCGGGTCTCGACCTGATCGTGTCGGGCGGCTGGAATCCGCACTCGATGCATCTGCTCACTTCGCCGCGGATGCGCGCCGTGCTGCAAACCTTCGCCAAGAATTACGATCTCGTGATTCTGGATACGCCGCCGGTTCTCGTCGCGGCCGAGGTGCTGCAGCTGTCGCGCATGGTCGACAAGGTTCTCTACACGGTCCGCTGGGGCCATACGCGGCGCGAGGTGGCGCTCGACGGCCTGAAGCAGCTGCTCGAAGCCGGCGCCGACGTTCCCGGCCTCGTGATGTCGCGCGTCGATGCCAAGCGGTACCGTGAATTTGCCTACAGCCACCTCAACTACGAATACGCGCGGCCGTCGCTCGCCCAGCTGGGATAACGCCGTGCCGGACGCGGCGCCTGCGATCCTGTTCGTCACGCAGTACTACCGACCGGAGCTCGTCGGCTCGGGACCCTATTGCGGCGATCTCGCCGAATGGCTCCAGGCGGCGGGCTCGCCGATCACGGTCCTGGCCGGCCTGCCGCATTATCCGGACCACGCTGTGTTTCCGGCGTATCGGTGCAAACCGCCGCAGCGCGAGGTTGTGGCCGGCGTCGAAGTGTGTCGACTGCGCAACTGGATCCCGCGCTGGTCGTCGGCGGTGTTGCGCATTCTGAGCGAGGCGCATTTCCTGCTCGCGGGGTTGTGGGCGCTGGCAACCGGTCGCGTGCCGCGCCGACCGGTGGTCGTCTCGCTCTGCCCCTCGATCCTGACCGTGGCGCTGGGTGCCGTCGCGCGGCGCGGTGGCCGGCATATCGCCGTTGTGCACGACATTCAATCGGGCCTGGCGCGTGGTCTCGGCATGGTCGGCAACCGCGCACTTGTCGGCGTCATGCGCTGGTGCGAGCGCGTCGTGCTCAACCGCACCGACCTGGTCATCGTGCTCGACCGCGCCATGCGCGACGAGCTGCGACTCAACGGCGTCGTCGTGCCCATCGAGGTGATGCCGATCTGGGTCGATACCGACCGGTTGCTGCCGGCTCCGGCGGTGTGCCGCGCCGCGCCGGCGCTGCTCTACAGCGGCAATTTCGGCCGCAAGCAAGGACTGCATCAGCTGGTCGCGCTGGCGGAGCACCTGCGGCGCGAGCGACCCGACGTAGCAATCGTGCTGCGCGGCGATGGCGGGGCACGCGACGCATTGGCCGAATCGGTCCGGGCCGCCGGCCTGACCAACGTGCGGTTCGACGGGCTGCTGCCGGCCGAACGGCTCGGCGACGGTTTGGCCGAAGGCGACATCCATCTGGTGCCGCAGGATCCCGACGCCGCCGCCTTCGCGGTGCCGAGCAAGGTTTTCAACATCATGGCCGTCGGCCGGCCTTTCGTCGCCACGGCGTTGCCCGGCAGTCCGCTGTGGCGGATGATGGAGGAAAGCGGCGCGTTTCTGTGTGCGCCGCCCAACGATGCGCATGCCCTCGCCGAGGCAGTGCTCCGACTCGTCGACGATCCGGCGCTTGCGGCGAAGCTCGGAGCTTGCGGCCGCCGCTTCGTCGAGCGGTCCTGCGCCAAGCCGCTGCTGCTCGGCCGATTCGCAGCGTTGGCGCGCGGCCTCACCCAGCCGGCGAAGTCGACGCCGCGACACGCGCTCGTGTTCGAGCCCGACAGCGAAGGCCATCCGCACGAATGGCTTTGCCATTTGATCGATTTCGCGCGCCGCGAATCGCCGATGCGAATCGTATCGTTCGTCGTCGCGTCGACGCTCTATCGCGAACTCGCCGCGCGGGTCGACGAATCGCAGGCCGATCATGTCCGCATCCTGCCGCTCTCGCCCACTGCCGCCCGGCTGTGCACCCATGCCCGACTCGCGGTGAGCGGCTTTGCCCGGTGGTGGTTCATGCGCCGCTATCTCGTGCGCACGGGCGCCCAGGCCGGGCAATTCCTGTCGCTTGACCTGCTCTCGCTGCCGCTGGCTCTGGGACTCGGCGCCGGAAACGGCCGACGAGTCGGCGGCATCCTGTTCCGGCCGTCCGTGCACTACCGCTTGCTCGGTGCCTACCATCCGTGCCGGCGTGAATGGCTCCGCGACCTGCGCAAGGCGGCGCTCTATCGGCTGATGCTGCTCAATCGCGCGCTGGGCGTCGTCCTCACGCTCGATCCGTTCTTTCCGCGGCACGCGGCGCGGTTCTATCACGCCGGCGCCAAAGTGCAGGCCATTCCGGACCCGGTCCATCCGACCACGCCGGTCACCGACGGCGACCGCGCGCTCGCCGAGTCGGTGCCACCGGGTCGGGTCGCCTTTCTGTTGTTCGGTCATCTCACCGCGCGCAAGGGAACGTTGACCCTGCTCGAGGCGCTGCGCCTCCTGCCCGAGCGCACGGCGTCGCGCGTCGCCGTGATCTTGGCGGGCAAGATCGATCCCGCGATCGTCGGCGGCGTCGCGGCACTGCGCGCGAACCTCGAGCGAATGCAGCCCGATCTCGCGCTGGCGATCATCGACCGGCGCCTGTCGACCGGCGAGATCGAAGCGCTGGTCGAACGGGTCGATGTCGTGCTGGCGCCCTATCAGCGCTTTGTCGGCTCGAGCGGCGTGTTGCTGTGGGCGGCGCGCGCCGGCAAGCCCCTGCTGACGCAGGATTTCGGGCTGATCGGGCCGCTGGTACGCCGTTACCGGCTCGGCCTCACCGTCGAAGCGGATCAGCCTGAGGCGCTTGCCGCGGGCATCGTGCGCTTCGTGCGCGAAGGGCCGCAGCACTTCATCGATTCGCAGGAAGCACGGGCTTTTGTCGCACGCAATACGCCCGATCGCTTTGCCGAACTGGTTTTTGCCAGCGTGGCCGAAGGTTGAAACGCGGCGGTGAACGCCGTCGGCGATGGTCGGCGACGGTCCTAACAAAGTCACAACAACACTCAACAAAGTCACACCATTGCACATGGGTGCACAGGGACAATCCTCGCGGACAAAAAGCAAGCAAAACACGGGCGTGGCGGAGGACTGCCAAGAGACCACACGGGTTGGTTTTTGTTCGGAGTGGTGCAAATGCCTAGTGAGAGGAATCCGGTTCTCAACGCCGCCTCTACAAAGTCGGCCGACCACGCGATGACGATGAAGACACGAGGCACGGGCTCGACGCACCCGCCGGTGTCGGTTCGCGTCACCGCGGGACTCGTTGCCGCGGGCGACTTGGCCGTTGTGTTCGGCGCGGGCCTGTTCGCGCTCTATTGGCTATCGCGAAGCATCCCGGTCGATGCGCAGCTTTTCCGCATCCTGACCGTCGTCGGCACGGTCCTGTTCGTCAATCTGCTGCAGATTTTCGGCGGCTATCGTTTCGGCAACTTGGCACGCGCGCAGATGTTGGCGCTGGCCCAGGCCTTCACGGCGTGGCTCGCGACGATCGGCGCGCTGTTCGTCGCCTTGCGCGTCAGCGGTCTTCACAGCAGCGCGACACATATCTGGCTGCTGCTATGGCTCATGGTGGGCTCGGCCGGGCTCGCGGTGGTGCGCACGGCGTTCTCCGGTCGCGTCCGCGTGTGGGAGCGCGCCGGGCGTATGCGTCAGCGCGTCGCGGTCCTCGGCGCCGGCCGGCTGGCCGAACGCTTCCTGCACCACTGCGCCGCGGTGCCGGATCCCGAAATCGAGATTGCCGGCGTCTATCGCGAGCGGCGCGAACCGCACGGGGCCGCGCGCTGCGCCGGCCATGAAATTGCTGGCGACATCGACCGCCTCATCGCCGACATCCGCGACGGCCGCATCGACATGGTGATTGTCGCCATGCCGGCCGCCGCCGATCTCCGGCTGGCCGAAACGATGAGCAAGCTGCGCCTGGTTCCGGTCGATGTCCGGCTCTGCTCCGAGTCGTTCGTGTTCGACGTCGGTCCGTGCGAGGTCAGCCAGATCAACGGCCTGACGATGTTCAACGTCATCGATCGGCCGGTGAGCGACTGGAGATGGATCGCCAAGGCGATCGAGGACCGCGTGCTCGCCGCCCTCATCCTGCTGCTGATTGCGCCTTTGTTGGCGATCATCGCGCTCGCGATCAAGCTCGACAGCCGGGGGCCGGTGTTCTTCCGACAGAAGCGCTATGGCTTCAACCGCGAGCTCATCGAGGTGCTCAAGTTCCGCACGATGTATCACGAGGCCTGCGATCCGAACGCCGAGAAGCTGACGACGCGCAACGATCCGCGCGTGACGCGCGTCGGCGGCTTTCTCCGGCGCATGACGCTCGACGAGCTGCCGCAGTTCATCAACGTCCTGCGCGGCGAGATGTCGATCGTCGGGCCGCGGCCGCACGCGATTTCGGCCAAGGCGGGCGGCGTGCTTTACCACGACGCCGTACGCTATTACGACGCGCGCCACCGCATGAAACCGGGCATCACCGGCTGGGCGCAGATCAACGGTTGGCGCGGCGAAACGCAGACGATCGAGCAAATCCAGCGTCGCGTCGAATACGACCTCTATTACATCGAGCATTGGTCGATCCTGCTCGACCTCAAGATCATCCTCCGCACCATCATGGTGGGTTTCACCGATGCGCGCGCGTACTGACGGCGATTCGGCGGGTCCATGCGCTGCCTCTGGCTGACGCTGGCGGACCCGCGGCCGGCGTATAACGGCCAATATCTCTATTCCGGGGGATTGATCGACGCCGTCGCCGAGGCCGGCGCCGACGTCGTCGTCGTCGGCCTGGCGCGCGAGGACTCGCCGCGTCGCGACAGTGCCCGCGACGGCCGGGTGCTCTGGCGATTAGCCAACGACAGGCCGTTGTCGCATCGCGCGAGCCTGATGTCGCGGCTGCCCAATATGGCCAAGCGTTGCACGACGCCGACGATGCGCCGCGTGCTCGACGACGTGCTGGCGGGCGGTGAATTCGACACGGTGGTATTCGACGGAATTTCGGCGGGCTGGGCGCTGCAGCGGGTGATCAGCCGCTGGCCGCGGCAACGCACGCGGCCCAAAATCGTCTACGTCTCGCACAACCACGAAAGCAGCCTGCGGCGGGCGCTGGCGGAAAATCACCCCGGTTTCCTGAGGCGCCAGGGGTTGAAACTCGATGCCCGCAAGGTCGCGTGGCTCGAGCGCGCGCTCGTGACCGAAGCCGATCTGATCACCGCGATCACCGCCGAGGATGGCGCGCTCTACGGCGCCGAATGGCCCGGCAAGCAGGTCGAGGTGCTGACGCCGGGTTACGGCGGGCGGGCGCTCGCCGAACGCAAGATCACGCAAGACCTGCCGCGCCGCGTCGTGATCGTCGGCAGCTTCGACTGGATCGCCAAGCGCCTGAACATCTCGGAATTCATCCGCGTCGCCGACCCGATCTTCGCCGCTCACGGCGTCGAACTCGAAGTGGTCGGCAGCGGCGAACCGGCGTTTTTCGACCAGATGCAGAAATCCCTGGTCGCCACGCACTTCACCGGAACCGTCGATCGAGTCGACCGTTATATGGAGTCGGCGCGGATTGCGATCGTGCCCGAGCGCAACGGCGGGGGCTTCAAGCTCAAGGTGCTCGAATACATCTTCAACCGGATGCCCATCTTCGCGCTCGAAGGCTCGGTCGCCGGTGTACCGCTCGAACGCGACGAGAGCATCCAGCTCTATCCGGACCAGCAGGCGCTGGCGATGGGCGTGTGGCGGGCGATCGACGATCTCGGACGCCTCAACCGCCTCCAGAATAAGGCCTACGAGCGATGTCGCGACGCATTCGACTGGCCGAGCCGCGGCCGGCATTTCCTGTCCGCAGTATCGGCCCTGTGACGGCCGGTCCGTCGGCGCCTGCCGATTCGCGGATCGGGATCGTCGATATGCTGCTGCTGGTCCTGTTCATGGTCGGGATCTATAGCGGCTATACGCTCCAGATCAGCACCAGGATTCCGTTCCCGTCGGCGCCGTCCGGCGTCGCCGGCGTGTTCCTGTTGTGGCGTCGCCGCGACGACATCGTGCCGGCGCATCTCGCCGCGCTGCTCCTTATCGTCCTGCTCTATGTCGGCTCGATCCTGTCGGCGAATGATCTGTCCCATCTCGGCAAGCGGTTTACCGGCTTGGTCCAGATCACCTACTCGCTGGTGATCGGCTATGCCCTGTTCCTGACGGTCGTCCGCGCCAACCGCAACCAGATCGCGCATCTGTTTCTCGGCTTCTGCATCGCCATCCTGATCGGTTGCCTGTTCGAGGATTACCTCGGATTGCGGCCAATCAGCGATGCGGTCCGTCACGCGATCTACAAGGCGGTCAACGTCTATGATGCCGATCTGCGCGACCAGATCTTGTATGGCCGCATTCGTCCCAAGCTGTTTACCAGCGAGCCGTCCGCCGTCACCTTCGCGTACACCCTTTTTAGCTTTGCCTGGTTGATGGTGACGCGAACGCGCTGGGCGCCGCTGAAATATCTCGTGCTGATGACGCTCGGTATCGTCGTCATGCCGGGTCCGACCCTGCTACTGATGGTTCCGCTGCTCGTGCCGTATCAGTTGCTGCGCGCGCGTTCGTGGTCGCCGGGATTTGTGCGCATGGCGCTGGTCGCGGTCTTCGCCACGATCGCCGTCGCTGCGTTCTATGTTCTCGGCCATACCGTGTTCTCGGAGCGCATGCGCGACATTGCCTCGGGCAATGACGCCAGCTTCTTCTACCGCGTTGAAGGCCCGGCCCTGGTCGCCCGCAACGTCATCGAACATCACCCGTTCGCCGGCGCCGGCCTCACCAGCGAGCCGTTCATCGCCAACGAAGTGGCGAACGTCTACATGCGCTCGGCGGCGTTCTCCTCGGCGTGGGATATCTCCGACACGGCGAGCGTGCTGACCAACTATTTCTGGCTGCACTGGATCTATCTTGGCCTGGTGTGGGGAACGGTGGTGCTCGTCGGCCTCAGCCTCTGGCTCAAGGTGCTGGGCGTGCCCAGCGTGCCGTTCTGCTGGATGGTTTGGATCGGGTTGGGTCAGGCTTCGGGCGCCTATGTCGGGCCGAAGACCTGGACGGTCCTGCTGCTGAGCGGCGCGTGCGCCATTCTTGCCGACCGCGACTGGGCGCGCGCCGCGCTGGCGCCGGCGTTCCCCTATCCGCGTCCGTATTTGCGGTCGAAGCCGCTCGTGCCGCAGCCGGCGTTGCCGCCGAGCGGAGGCTGACGTGGAATTAGGCCGCCGCGGACTGCTCGGCGCCGGCGCGGCGCTCGGCGTCGCCGCCTGGACGCCGGCCGCTGCCGCCGCGCCGCCGACACACGTGCTGAACGCGGCCGATTTCGGCGCGCAGGGCGACGGTCGCGCGGACGACACGGCGGCCTTGCAGAAGGCGTTGGATCGAACCTTCGCCGCCGGCGGTGCGCTGCTTACGATTCCGCCGGGTACCTATCGCGTGACGCGTACCCTGCATATCGAGCTCGGCCATGGCGCGGCCGGCAACCTGGGGCGCCAGACCGGTATCGTCGGCCACGGCGCCCGGCTCAACTCCGAGATCGCCGACGGCGGCAACGTGCTCGAGATCGTCTGCCAGGCGACGGTCCGGTTCGTATTGATCGACGGACTCGACATCCTCGGCGGCGGTCGCGAGCGACACGGCATCTACGTCGAGTGTGACCGCGGCGGTACGTACTTTTACAATTTCTGCCTGCGCGACGTGAACGTGCAGGGCTGCGGCGGCGACGGCTGCCGCATGGTCGGCAACGTCTTCGAGGGCCAGATCGTCAACGCCTATTTCCGCAGCAACAAGGGCAACGGCGCGACCTTCGCTCACGGCAGCCACGGCGGCATCCTGTCGGCGCTGCATGTGTTCGGAACGGTGTTCGGCCAGAACGGCGAGCACGGCGCGGCGATGATCCGCAGCTGCTACGATGTCGCCTTTCACGGCTGCTATTTCCTGCTCAACGGCAAGTTTGGCCTGCTCGCGGGAAACGGCTGCACGCTGCTGTCGAATTGCGGGTTCGAGAACAATCACGCCGCGGCAGGGGATTTTGCGAGCGGCGATTACGGCGTCAACCTGAACAACTTCGGCACGCTGGTCGGCTGCACGGCGTATTCGGTCTTTCACCAGACCGGCCTGATCCGCGCCTTCGTCGCGACGCGCCTCAACATGATGGGCTGCACCGGCAGCGGCGGCGGTGGCGCAGCGGGCGCCGGGCTGGCACGGCTCGGCGGCACGCGCTCCGCTAATGCGACGCTGATCGGCTGCACCGGGGCGGTGCGCTACGACAACGACTTCGAGGCCCTGGAAATCGGCGGCCCGAGCGGCGGCGTGCGCTTCGGCGCCCACTGGCAGAGCCGCAACCTGCCGCAGTTCGGCGATTTCCGCCTGTGGATCGATCGCCACGGCCGGCTGCGCATCAAACGCGGCGTGCCGACCGGCGACGATGACGGCGCGCCGGTCGGTGCGTAGGCGCCGACCGTGTCCTAAGCCTTGAGCGCGGGCTGTCGCCGGCGCAAGTCGTGCATCAGGCGCGCCAAGCCGTGCAGCGCGCGGCGCGAGCGCGGCAGCGCGACGTAGCTCGCGACGGCGACCCCCGCGGCCACCAGCAGGACGATGATCATGCCCGGCAGCGCCGGCGTAGCGGCCGGCAGCAGGAAGCGGCGCACGCCCAGGACGGCAATGCCGGTCGCCACCGCCGCCAGCGCCGCCGGCACCAGCATCGCCCACAAATCGACGAACCGCACCGGACCGCGTCGCGTCGCCAGCCAGAATCCAACCGGCAGGCGCAGGCCGAGTCCGACCACCGCCAGCGCCGTGGCCACCGCGACCGCGCCGAACCGCACGCTGACGCCGACCGCCAGCGCGCACAACGCCAAGTCAACCAGACCGGCGCGCAGCATCTCGCGCGGCCGGTTCTGGCTCAGATAGAGCAGGCCCGCGGTCTGCACCAAGGGCACGAAGATGGCGGCGGCCGCGAACCACGCCACCAGCGGTGCGGCCGCCGACCAGCGCGTTCCGAAGAGGATGTGCACCACCCAGTCGGCGGTCACCGCCAACAGCGCGGCGCTGGGCAGGAGAATCATCGCCAGGTTCTCGAACAGCTCGTTGAACGCGCGGCGGTAGCGCTCGTCCTGATGCGCGATGCGGCTCAGCGTCGGCATGCCGACGGCGTAGAGCGGCACGGCGAGATTGTTGATCGGCGTCAGCAGCAGCTTCACCGCGCGCTCGTAGAGGCCGAGCACGTCGACGCCCCAGGCCCAGCCGATCAGGATCTGGTCGATGCTCCGGCCGATGGCGGCGGTCAGGTTGACGCCGGTCACCGACGCGCCGAACAGGAAGAGCTCGCGCACGCCCGACGCCGTCCGCGGCCAAGCCGGCCGCCAGCGGCACAGCGACCAGCTGCCGACCAGCGCGATCGCGGGCACGACGAGGCGCTGCGCCACCAGCGCCCAGTAATCGGCGCCCGCCAACGCCAGCGCGACGGCGACGACAAGGCCCGCCAGGTCGCTGCCGATGTCGACCCAGATCGTCGCGGTAAAGCGCATCTGGCGCCGCAGCAATGCCCAATGCTGGACGGTCAGGCCGCTCATGAGAAAGCTCAACGCGAGCCAACGCGTCACCGGTGCGACGGCGGGATCGCGATAGAAATCGGCGACGAGGGGAGCGGACAGGAACAGCAGCGCGGCGATCAACCCGCCGGCCGCGACATTGATCCAGAACAGCGCCGAGACCTGGGCGTGATCGATGTCGGTCTTGCGGATGGTCGCCGCCGACAGACCGAGCTCCTTGACGAACTCGAGCATCGACGAGAGCGCCGCGACCATCGCGATGAGCCCGAAGGCGCCGGGCGACAACAGCCGCACCAGCACGACGACGGTTGCGAGCTGAAGCGCGACCTTGCCTGCCTGGGCGCCGAAGGTGACCGCACCGCCGCGCACCGAGCGGCCGCGGATATCGGCCAGGAGATGGTCGGTGGCGAGCGCCTTGGCGGCGTCAGACGGTTTCAAGCCGCTGCCTCCGCACCGACGACCGGTGCTCGGCATACCAGCGATAAGTCTCGCGCACGCCGTCCTCGAGCGAAACGCGCGGTCGCCAGCCGAGCGCCGTCAGGCGCCCGATATCGACCAGCTTGCGCGGCGTGCCGTCGGGCTTGCCCGGATCGAAGATCAGCGTGCCGCGGAAACCGGCGACCCGGCAGACCAACGCCGCCAGGTCGGCGATCGAAACCTCTTCGCCCGAACCGACGTTGACGATGTCCTCGCTCGAAAAGGTCTTCATCAGGTGCACGAGGGCGTCGGCACAATCGTCGACGTGGAGGAACTCGCGCAGCGGCCGGCCGCTGCCCCAGACCTGCACGCTCTCGGCGCCGCGGGCGAGGGCGTCGTGCGCCTTCGCGATGAGGGCGGGCAGGACGTGGCTCGAGCGCAAGTCGAAATTGTCGCCCGGGCCATAAAGATTGGTCGGCATCGCCGAAATGAAATCGCAGCCATATTGCCGGCGATAGGCCTGCACCAGCTTGATGCCGGCGATCTTGGCGACGGCGTACCACTGATTGGTCGGCTCAAGCGGACCGGTGAGCAGCGCATCCTCGTTCATCGGCTGCGCCGCGAGCCGCGGATAGATGCAGGTCGAGCCGAGGAAGATCAACTTCTCGACGCCGGTCCGGCGCGCGGCCTCGATCACGTTCGCGGCGATCATCAGGTTGTCGTAGAGAAAATCCGCCGGCTGCGATTCGTTGGCGTAGATGCCGCCGACGCGCGCCGCCGCGACGAACACCGCTTGCGGCCGGCTCGCGGCCATCCAGGTTTCGACGGCGGTCGCGCGACCCAGGTCGCATTCGGCATGCGCCACGGTCAGCACGTCGCATTGCTCCGCGGCGAGCCGCCGCACGAGCGCCGTGCCGACCAGCCCGCGATGGCCGGCGACCCAGACGCGTTTATTCCGCAGCGCGTACGGCAAATTCGCCGGCATCCTCGCCATTCCCGCGTTGCAGCGCCTGGCGATCGGCCTCGACCATTTCGGCGACAAGCTGCTCGAAGCTCGTCTTGTGATGCCAGCCGAGGCGCTCGCGCGCCTTCTCTGGATTGCCGAGCAGGAGGTCTACCTCGGTCGGCCGATAGTAGTGGGGATCGATCGCGACCAGGCATTCGCCGGTGCGTGTGCATAGGCCGCGCTCGTCGGCGCCGGCACCCGACCAGGCGATCGTCCGGCCGATGCAGCCGAAAGCGCGCTCGACGAATTCGCGCACGGTGTGGGCCTCGCCCGTGGCCAGCACATAGTCGTCGGGCCGGTCCTGCTGCAGGATAAGCCACATGCCTTCGACATAGTCGCGCGCATGGCCCCAGTCGCGCTTGGCGTCGATGTTGCCGAGATAGAGCCGCTGCTGCAGGCTGCGCTCGATCGCGGCGACGGCGCGCGTGATCTTGCGGGTGACGAAGGTCTCGCCGCGCACCGGCGACTCGTGGTTGAACAGGATGCCGTTCGACGCATGGAGACCGTAGGCCTCGCGGTAATTCACCGTGATCCAGTAGGCGTAGAGCTTGGCCACGGCATAGGGGCTGCGCGGATAGAACGGTGTCAGCTCGCGTTGCGGCGTCTCCATCACCTTGCCGAAGAGCTCCGAGGTCGACGCCTGATAGAAGCGTACGCGGTCGGACATCTTGAGGATGCGAACGGCCTCGAGCACCCGCAGCGTGCCGAGCGCGTCGGTGTTCGCGGTGTATTCGGGCGTCTCGAAGCTGACCTGCACGTGGCTTTGGGCGGCGAGGTTGTAGATCTCGGTCGGCCGGACCTCCTCGAGCAGGCGGACCAGATTGAGCGAGTCCGTCATGTCGCCGTAATGCAGGACGAAACGCGCGTCGCCTTCGTGCAGATCGCGATAGAGATGGTCGACGCGATGGGTGTTGATCAGCGACGCGCGGCGCTTGATGCCGTGCACGACGTAACCGCGCCTGAGCAGGAATTCGGCGAGATAGGCGCCGTCCTGCCCGGTGATGCCGGTGATGAGCGCGATCTTGTCGGTCATTCAATGCACCTCGATCAGAGACAAGCGATCCGTTCGGCGACGCGGTCCCACGAATAATCGTTCATCACGTGGCGCTGGCCGCTCTCGCCCATGCGCTTCAACCGTTCGGGATCAGAAAGCGCGGTAAGGATGCCGGCCGCGACCGCCTCCGGCGTCGCCTCGTCCACCAGGAATCCGTGCCGTCCGCCCTCAACGATCTCGGGGAGTCCGTTGCGATTGAGCCCCAGAACCGGCGTCCGCGACGCCAGCGCCTCGAGATAGACCTGGCCCCAGGGGTCGTTGAGCATCGGCTGCGCCAACAGCGTCGCGTCGGCATAGAGTCGGCGCAGCGCGTCCCACGTTACGTGCGCGTGAAAGACGATCCGCGGGTCGCGCGGCACATAAGCGCGGCTGCGCGGATCGCCGACGATGGTCAGGGTGAGGTCCGGCCGGCTGCGCCGCGAAAGCGCGAAGGCGCGCAGCACGAGCGGACCGCCCTTGGCCCGGAACAGATGCTTGGCGACGAACAGCAGCCGCGGCGTGGCGTAATCCTTGGGCCCGAAATAAGGCGCGATGCCGCCCATGCCCGAGCCCACGACGGTAACGCGGTCCGCCGGCAACCCGTAATGCTCGACGATGTCGTCGTGCGTGCGCCCGCTGAAGGTGAAAACGTGCGCGACCGACGCCAAGGATTCGCGCTCGAGCCGCTCGTATTCGGCGAGCGCTCGCGGCGTGTAGTGCGCGGCGTCGAACCGGTGCCGGAGCGACAGATTCCAGCTCTGGTCGCAATAGAGATAGTGGTGGATGTCGGGCAGCAGGTCGAAAGCGGGCAGATCGAGCGTACCGGTGTGGATGACGTGGCTCACGCCGAGCCGCGCGGTCGCCTCGGCGACCTTGATCGCGTTGTGGTCGCGCGCGGGTGCCGCGCGCAAAACTTGTTCGGTGGTGGAGAGCCGGCCATATCCGTCCAGCAGCCATCGCGCGGTGTAGGCAAGGCGGCGGGCGCGGCCTATCGCGGGATGGATCGTCTCGACCTCGATGCCGAAGCGGCGCAGCGCTGCCGCAAGATTGTAGGGCGCGCCCGACCAGGTTCGCGGATCCGACGGATCGCCGAACACGCACGAGATCGCGATGCGCTCGAAGCGCAACCGCCGAGGCGGCGGCGGCGCAGTGCGAAGGGCTTCGGCAGGGTGAAGATGAACAGTTGACACGTGGCGTCCGATATTCCGTACCCCCGGTCCGGACCGGCGCATGAGGGGAACATCTCAGGCTGTCGCGTCGCCAGTGACCATGGTGTGGCGCTCCGCCGTGCCGAAAAGACGCGCCCGGCGGTAACACAGAAAGGTCACATTCCGACGGGCGTGGTGCGGTCGATAATTTTTTCACCGGTTCAAATTCGAATAAGCTGGGCGTGGAGACCGGAACTGTGGCGCAGTCGGGCGAAAACCGGACTCTGATCTTCTTCACGCCGGACATCACCGAGACCAATACCGTTAAGCGCGTTCAGGAGTTCATCGACAACGGCTTCGCGCCGGTGGTCTTCGGGTTTCGTCGCGGCCGCTACAATTCCCGCTATCAGCCGAAGTGGCCGCATATCGTACTCGGTGCGACGCGCGACGCGCGTTACTGGCATCGCTTGCGCGCCCTGATCGGCGCGGTTCCGCGGTTGCTCGCCAACAGGCACCATCTGCGCGCCGCCGCCGTGTACTACGCGCGCAACGTCGATCAGCTCGCCCTGGCGCTGCTCGCGCGCCGGCTGTTCAATCCGCGCGCCGTCGTCGGCTACGAGGTTCTCGACATTCAGCCGCTGTTCGTCGCGACTGGCCTGCGCGCCGCGTTGCTGCGCCGGATCGAGCGACTTTGCCTGCGCGCGGTGCGCGTCCTGGTGGTGTCGTCGCCGGCCTTCTACAAGAACTTCTACGTCGCGCGCCAACGCTTTTCGGGCGAATGGTTCCTGCTCGAGAACAAGCTGCATCGTTCGGCGCTCGCCGCGATGCCACCGCGCGACAAGCTGACGCCGGCGCGCGCCCACGGCGACTATCGCTGGGTCGTCGGTTATTTCGGTCTGATCCGGGGCGAGGCGACATTCGCGCTGATGCTCCGTCTCGCGCGGCAGCTGCGGCACAAGGTCATGTTCCGCTTCGCCGGAATCTTCACGACGGTGCGCGAAGCGCAGTTCCGCGCCGCGCTCGAGCGTCAGCCAAACATGGTCTACGACGGCGAATACGCCAATCCCGAAGGATTGCCCGCGCTCTATGGTGGCGTCGATTTCGTCTGGGCGCTCGATCTCGAGAATACTGCCGACAATTCGCGCTGGCTGCTGCCGAACCGGTTTTATGAGGCCGGTCTCTTCGGCGTTCCCTGTCTCGCCGTGCGCGGCTTCGAGCTCGGCAACATGGTCGAGCGTGCCCGCGTCGGGTGGACTGTCGGCGAGCCGCTCGAGGAGTCGCTGGTGCGTTTCTTCGAGACGCTGACCGCGGCGGATTATCTTCAAAAGCGGCGTCGCCTTGCGACCATGCCGACCAACACTTTCGTCGCGGACGAAGATGCTGCCGCGCTCTGCCGCATCCTCGGCGAGCACGCCGCGGAGCGGACGCTGGTGCTGCATCCGGCGAGCAAGGGCCGCGCCCGGACCGGCGACGCGGCTTATTTGCGCCGGAAGACCTCGTAATCCGCGTCGCCGGCGGGCGAGGCGTTGCCCTGGCGCCATTCGCGGCGCGCGCTGCGGCGCGCGCACGGTCCCAGATTGATCACAACTGGCAATCACCCGCCGGTGGTCACGATACTCGGTTGGGTGCTTATCGATCCATGGCCGGCGAACGGCCATCCATTCGTGCGTCGCGGAGGAAATCCGGTCGTGTGCGTAACGATTGAGTGGGAAGCGGATCCGCCACGCGCGATTCCCAGTCGAATGAATCTCGTTGCCGTTTCCTCATTCACTTTTTTACCTCGTCCTCCCTCCTCTTCAGCCCGCGTCACACAGAACTCCGCGGAGCACGACGCTTGGCGTCTCGCCGCCGGTCGCCGCCGTGGCGGTTGGCCTGCAGGAGAAGCGTCCTCGATCCGATCATGACGGCGACGAGAGAGCAGCGATGCCTGACAGCGGGGGAGGGAGTACAGGCGTTCTGGCCGAAGGTGAACGAAGCATGAGAGTTCTTCACCTCAGCACTTTCGACGAGAACGACGGAGCGGCGCGAGGGTCGCTGTGGCTGCATCGCGCGCTTCGCGAGCGCGGCTGCGATTCGACGATGGTCGTCGGTTGGAAGCGCAGCGCCGATCCGGCAGTCCTGCCGCTGCCGAACGCGCTGTCGCGCCTTTGGGCTACGGCCCGGATGAGGCTCGACGGCTTGCCGCTGCGCCGCTATGGCGGACACGGCCCGATGGCTTCGTTTTGGACGGTCGGTTGGGTACCGAGCCGGATGGGCGCGCTGGTCAGGCGGTTCGCGCCCGATATCGTCCATCTTCACTGGGTCGGCGCCGGCTTCATGCCGATCGCCGCCCTGAAACGGTTCGGCTGCCCCGTGGTGTGGACGCTGCGCGACATGTGGGCGTTCACCGGCGGGTGCCATTACACTGACAGCTGCACCCGGTATGAATATGGGTGCGGCGCATGTCCGCAACTGCATTCGGACCGGGAACGCGATCTCAGCCGCACGATCTGGCGCCGCAAGCGCCGCCATTGGGCTAATGCCGATCTGTGGTTCGTGCCGATCAGCAGCTGGCTCGCGGATTGCGCGCGGTCCAGTGCGCTGCTGCGTGCCGCGCCGATCGAGGTGATTCCCAACGGCCTCGACCTCGATCGTTTTCGGCTCACGGAAAAGGCGCTCGCCCGCGACGCATGCGGGTTGCCGGCCGATCGCCCGATCATCGTCTACGGCGCCATGCGCGCGACCCGCGATCCGCGCAAGGGCTTTCGCGAGTTGCTGGTCGCGCTGGCGAAATTCCGGGAAGCGGCGGCGCACGAGAACGCTCTGCTCGTCGTGTTCGGCGACCTCAAGCCCGGCGATCTGCCCGATCTCGGCATCGAATCCCGCTATCTCGGCTATATCGACGACGACCGGCGGCTCGTGCAGCTCTATGCCAGCGCCGACGTCGCCGTGGTGCCGTCGTTGCAGGAGGCGTTCGGCAAGACGGTCATCGAGGCGATGGCCTGCGGCACGCCGGTCGTCGCATTCGACAGCGGCGGCCCGCGCGACATCATCGACCACCGCATCGACGGCTACCTCGCCGAGCCGTTCAGCACCGACGATCTTGCGCGCGGCATTGGCTGGTGTCTCGCAGAGGTCCGTGCCGGCAATGCGCTGGGTCCGCGCGCCCGCGCCAAGGTCGAGGCCAAATTCGATATCGGCGTGGTCGCCGCCCGCTATCACGCCCTCTATCGCACGGCTTTGGCCGCGAGCCAGCAGCGTTCCGCCGCCGGCGCCGCCGTGCGCCTCGTCAACGCGTGACGATCGCCTGAAGTTTCGCCGGCGCGAAAAGTCTCATGCAGAGATGCGCCACAACCCGCCCAGATAGTCGTCGAATTGCTTCGGGGAAAAATGCACAAAGCCGTGTCCGGGCGCCAGCGTGAACTCGCCGAAATATACCTTTCCGTTTGTGTCGTAGAGATCGACGCTGACAAAATCGATGTCGTCGGCCAGCAACTGAGCGTAGTCGATCATCGTATCCAGGTGCGGCGGTCGAGGAACGTCATCCGGAGAGTTGGGGTAATCTAAAGCGACATCCATTCTGTTCCATGAGGTGTCGTAAATATTGCGTCGAAGTTCTTTGAACCTGCCGATATCGACCTGGATAAACTCGACTTTGCCCGCAAAGACAAAAAGCTTGTAATCAATCGGAACCGCTCCGGTTTCGTCGCCGATGAACTCCTCCACGATAATGCGTGGTTTAACGTCCCTGTAAGCCCATTCACGTGTCCAGTTGTAGTAGTTCTGACTCATCCAAAAATTACATTTTCGGACGATTTCGGCGGTATCGGCCGACTGCCTGTTCGTGACGACGCACACCCATCCGGCTCCGTGAGTCGGTTTCACGACAAACCTATCGGGAAGAGTGCTGAAAGGAATATCGGCCGGATTTTCGGTCACGAATAATAACTTTGGCAGTACCGTTTCTCCGACCTTTTCTGCGACGTATTCGCGGGCACCGTATTTATCGACCAATAAGGTCAGAAGCTGTCTGCGGTCGTGCAGCTTTCTGTATTGGACTTTTTCGTTGAAGGTTTTCGGATTGACGATGTTCGGAAAAACACCGAGCCTCCTTTTGTACGACCACATTATGCGCAAGAGCGTGTAAAGGTCCGGCGCCAGTTCCCTTGCAGTTGTTTTGAGCAAGCTGAACATCGCTATTTCTGACCTGCTCCTCGCTTTAGCCTCGGTCGCAGATAGGTAATGTGGGGTGGGCTGTAAACGCGGCCGGCGTCCGCCCGCGGAAGCGGGTGTGCGGCCCGGATGTATTGTGATCGCTAGCTGTAGGGTCTCGCCGTCTAATGGAGCGTGGTTACCCTGAAGCGTTCCGGGGTCGCTGTCCAGATATTGCAGATGTGCTCGTACGGGGCGCCGCGCGGAGCGCGGAATCTCAGCGCTTTCGCAGGATGGCGAGAATGTTGTTGCCCGGCTCGTGCGCGGCGCTATAGGCGAAGCCCAACATCGCGCTCGAAAGCCGCCTCGCCGCGCGATAGAGCAACCCCGCGCGCGTCGCCGCTGTGACCGTGTCGTTGAGCTCGAAATACCGTTTCTCGACGTGGATCCGCTCCACATCGAGGCCGTAGAGCGGCGCCAAACGCCGGTAAACCGGCGCCGAGAAATGACCCATATGATGCGGCGGAAGATCGAAGGCGTCTTCGCGGTTGGCGAGCATCGCCGAGGCATAATTGGGCGTGGCCAGCGCCAAGATGCCACCGGGCCGCAGGCACCGTACACAGGCCGCGAGGAAGGAGTGCGGGTCGACGACGTGCTCGAGGACCTGGAAACTGCAGACGACGCTGAAGCGTTCGGGTTTCGCCTCAGCGATGCGCTCAATCGTCGCATCGACGATGTCGAAGCGGGTTGCCTTGGTGGCGATCGCTTCGCGGTTGAATTCGACACCCATCGCCTCGGCCACCCGGTCCTCGATGCTGCGGAGGAAGAACCCCCGTCCGCAACCGACCTCGATCACGAGATCCGACCGCGCGAGCATGCTTCGCACGAGCGGATATTCCCAGCGTTCAGGGTGATAGTAGTCGCGCTTCAAGCCGCCCAGGTATTTGTAGAACTGCTCGTCGCCGGCGACGGAGGCGGGACGCCAGAAGCGGTATCCGGTTTCGTTGCATTCGAACAGATGGATCTCGCGCAGCTCGCCGAACCAGCGCGCGACGTCGGCACCGCATTTCCGGCGATAGCTGGCGACAACGTCGCCCGTGGCGAGCGAAAGAACGTGGCTGGCCTTGCCAAAAGGTCCCGCGATGGTGGCTTTCACGCCCAGGCGTCTCCGCGCGCTATTTTCGGCCGGCCGCGCCACCACGCCGATCCCGGGACATCACGCCGAGGTGCGCAGGCGCATGCGCAAAGCGTCGACCAACCGGTCGTCTCGTCGCCTCAGGCGTCTGCATCGTCTTCGGACACCGGCCCGGGCGCCGCAACGCGAGGCTTCGACGCGACGAGAACGTAGCCGAGGGGGAACGGCGTGTCGCTTCGCGTGTTCTGTCGCATCGACACCCGAAGGGCGACCCGACACGCGCGATCCACGAACGACTGAAGCCGTTGCGGGCGCACGGATTTGCAGAGAAGATCGGCGAGCACCTGAGACAGTCCGCCTGCCGCCTCCAGCGACTCCACGGCAAGTCCGGCCGCCGCCGCGTATTTTCGCAGCGCGAACGCCGTATAACGATGGTAGTCGTGCGGCGCCTCGTGAATCCAATACAGGAACGGAACGCCGATGATGGCCTTGCCGCCCGGCTTGAGTATTCGCGCGATCTCGTTCCATGCCCGCTGCGGCTCGAAAAGATGCTCGAGAACGTCGGTGCACAAGACCGTGTCGGCAAACGCGTCGGGAAGCGCAATTTTTTGATTTAAGTCGCACTTGATGTCGACCTGATCGCTGGTGTGAATGCTCGAGTCCCAGTCGACACCGACGCTCCGCGTCACGATGCTGCGATATATCCCGAAATACGGCGCTTTTCCGCACCCGACATCGACTAGGACGCCGCGCGCATGCATTCTCAGCAGGCGCTCGTAGGCGTCGATCAAGAGATCGCCGATGATGCGCGAGCCGACCGTGACTTCCGCCGGGTCGCGGGAGGCGCGCCAGCGGCCGTTGTGAAACTCAGCTTTGCTCGCGGCCCAGGTTTGCGGGTTCGGCATTGGCGGTGTTTTTCAGGTGAGGAGCAGTGCGACGTTCGGCGGTCGTGCGGTCGGGCTGTTCGAGAAGCGAACAGTAATACCGTTGCAACTTTCGGTTCAGCCGTTTGACGTCGAATTCGGCGACTGCCTTCGACCGCGCCGCCGTGCCCATCCGGGCACAAAGCTCAGGACTGCGCAGCAACGCGTGGAGGGCATACGCCAAGCCAGCGACGTCGCGCTCGGCAACCAGGAAGCCCGAGACGCCATGATCGACAATCTCATCGACCCCGGCATGATTGCTAGCGACGATCGGCAGCCCCGTCGCCATCGCCTCCTTGAGGACGACCGGCGATCCCTCCTGATCGCCGTTCGCGCCGGTGATGCTGGGGAAGAGCAGGGCGTCCATGTTCTGCATCAAGGCGATGATCTCATCCTGGGTTTTCCAGCCGCAGAATGTCACGTTCTCGGCGATGCCGAGGTCGCGGGTCAGGGCTTCGAGTTCACCGCGCAGCGGACCGTCGCCGATGACGACATAGCGGATCGACGCGCCCGTTTGCGCGAGTTGCGCCACGGCACGCAAGCCGAAGGCGATGCCTTTTTTCTCGACCAGGCGCGCGATCGTGAGCACGGCGAACGGCTGCGCCGTGCGCGGCTGTCGCGGCTGGTACGGGAAGCGCGCGAGATCGACGCCCAGATGATGCACCTTGATCCGGTCGGGATCGCAGCCGTAATGAATCAAGCGCTGCTGGAAATGCGCCGAGACGGGCAGAAAGAGATCGCCGCTGGCGAAGAGATGGCGATAGAGGCCGGAGTCCTGATCGAGGCAGGCGGTGACATCGACGCCGTGGAAGTTCACCGTCAATCGGCCGCGGATCGCGCCGATCTCGCGCAGGAATGCAACACTTCGCCCAACCTGGCCGAAATGGCAATGAACGATATCGAAGGGCGGAAGATCGAGCAGGCGGTCGACCCAATACAACAGCGATAGCGAGGTCGCCTCGCGCCGGTAGCGCAGCGGATCGAGGGCACGCAGAGCCGGCAACGCCACGTGGCGACGAGCGATGATTTCCGAGGCGCCGAGCACGCGGCGCGTGCGGTTCGCGTTCATCGCGCGGTAGCGGAGCCGTTCGTCGAGGCGATAGCGTTGGAAATCGGCATGGACCGCCGGATCGCCCGCACGCGGGCCATTGGCGAAAATCGTCACGTCGTTGCCGAGATCGAGCAAGCCGGTGATGTGGCTGAGAACGAAGGTCTCGCTCAGGGCCGGAAATTCGCGGGCGAAGACCGCGATGCGGAGCGGGCGTTCCGCAAGGCCCTCGCGGGTCGCTGCGGTCGCCGTTGCGTAGGCCTCAGGCATTGGCGCGCGGGCGGATGAGAAGCTGGGGGAGCCTGGCGAATTCCACCAGCGCCTGGCGGCTCTGCGGCAGGCTGGCGAAGCAAGCCAGCGCCACAATCGCCGTCACCGCAATGGCGACGGCCAGCGAGCGCAGCGGGCTGTCCAGCGCGAGGAGCCCAGCTCCGCGCAGTGACCACAGCGCGCCGACGATCAGGATTGACGCGACGCCCGACGGCAACATGCTGTGGACCATGTTGCCGAGCGACACCGGCCCGTGTCGGCTCGCCATCCAGAACACCACCGGCATGCGGACCGCCAGGCCGCCGACCGCGAAGCTCGCCGCAACGCCGACCGGGCCGAACGGCAGGCCGCCGACGATGAACGCGGCATTGAGGGCTGAACCGATGAGACCCCAGCGGAACATTTCGGCGGTCCGGTCCTGCGTCATGAACAGCCAACTGCAGGTATAGCCCATGGGGTGGTAAAGAGCGGCGACGCCGAGCCATGCGACAATTGGCGCCGCAGCAAGCCACTGCTCGCCGAACAGCACGCGCACGACCAGGGCCGGGGCGGCGATGAGCAGGGCGGCACACGGCATGGTCACCATGTTCAGCTTCTCGACCGTGCTGAGATAAGCGCGGCGATAACGCGCCGGCTGGTTGACCAGCCGGCTCAGGGTCGGCATCGCGACCGAGAATAGCGGCGCGTTCAGATTGTTGATCGGAACCATCAGGATCTTGTAGGCGCGCTCGTAGAGCCCGAGCGGCGTGGCGCCCCAGTACCAGCCGATGAGGACCTGATCGAGGTTGCGGGCGAAGGTGCCGAAAAGCGTCGAGCCGGTGACATGGCTGCCGAAGCGCAACAGGTCGCGGACCCGGCCGAGGCCGGCCGGGCGGCCGGGCCGCCACGGGCAGAACACCCAGGCGCCGACGGCGATACACAGCACCCAGACCAGCCGCTGAACGACCAACGCCCAATAATCGGCACCGTCATAGGCGGCGATTACGGCCACGCACATGCCAATGATCTCCGACCACATCAGGATCATGGCCAGCGTGGTGAACCGCATCTGCCGGCGCATGATCGCCAGGTGCTGGGTCGATAGGCCGCTCAGCACGAAGCCGACGCCGAGCCAAAGGGTCACGTCGACCAGCGCGGGCTCGCGGTAGAACCGCGCCAGCAATGGCGCCAGCAAAATCATCAGCAGACTGGCGGTGACGCCGAGGCCGACGTTCACCCAGAACAGAGCACTGACATCGGCGTGCGTGATGGTCTCGCGCTGGACGGTGGCGGCGGAGAGACCGAAATCCCTGAACAGCTCGAGAAAGGCAACGATCACGGCAACCATCGCGACGAGGCCGAACGCCTCCGGTCGCAACAGCCGCGCGAGAACGATGGTCACGCCGAATTGCGCGACCACCTTGAGAATTTGTGCGCCGACAGTGACGATGCCGCCGCGAACCGAGCGCCCGGCGAAGTCGTGCCGGAGGTGGTCGGTACGCAGATACGCGTCGGGATCGGATCGCAACGGCGCTCCGGCGACCGGTTCTTCCGTGCTACCGCCCACTTGCGGCCGACTCCTTCCGCGCTGTCAGAAGCGCCCGCAAAACACCGCTTCGCCGAGCCGACAAATCGGCGCCGATCCACTCAAACGGGGTGGCGGCGCGCTTGCGAGTGATTAAAATGTGGCGGAGCGCGCGCCTCGCAATGGCCACTGGTCTTCGGCAGCACGCGGCTGCTCTATTCCGATCCCCGCACACCCCGGTTGTCTCCGATGTATGCCGTCGCCGAGCGGAACAATCTGCTGCGCCGGACAAAGGCCGCCGTTCGCGGCCTATGCCCGAAGCCGCTGCTCCTGTGGCGCGAAGCCCGCTATTTCGAGAAACACGGCGAACGCGAGTTGCGCCTCTTGCGGCATTTGTGCATGCGCGATCGCGACGCGATCGATGTCGGCGCCAACGTCGGCACCTACATCCACTTCATGAAGCGCCATGCCCGTCGGGTCTATGCCTTCGAGCCGGTACCGTGGCTCGCCGAAGCGCTGGTGCGCAAATTCGCGCCGCGCGTCGTCGTGCGCCCGATCGCGCTGTCGCGCGAGGCCGGCACCGCGGTGCTGCGCATTCCGGTCGTCGGCGGCATGCGGGTGACCGGGCTCGCGAGCCTCGCCGGCGCCGCGGCATCCGGCGACGGCTTCGAGGAGATCGAGGTGGCGACTCGACCGCTCGACGAGGTCTTTGCCGGCGATGTCGGGTTCATCAAGATCGATGTCGAGGGACACGAAGAGGCCGTGCTTGATGGCGCGGCGCGGACCATCGCGCGCTGCCGTCCGCGCCTGCTGGTCGAAATTGAGGAAAGCCGCACGCCCGGCGCTCTCGCGCGCATCCGCGCGTTCCTGCGGCGCTTCAACTATCGCGGCTATTTCCTGCACGGTCGCGCGGTGTGGACGGTCGAGGCGTTCGACGCCGAAACGATGCAGCGCGCCGCGGACATCGCCGACTTCCGCGCCGGCGCCGTGCGGATGGACTTCGACCGTTACGTCAACAATTTCCTCTTTTTGGCGGACGAGGAAGCGGAGCTGCTCCGCGCGCGGCTCGAGTCGACCCTGCGCCGCCTTTGAGTCAGTACTGCAGCTTGATCTTGGCGCCGATCAGCGCGCGACTGTAGGAGACACCCGAGATGTTCGACGTGCGGTTCTGATACGACACGTCGAGGCCGGTGCTCCACATGCGGTTGAGCAGATACGTCAGGCCGAGGTCGCCTTCGACCGTGTTGTCGGTGCGCGAAGTTCCCTGGTAATCGTCCGAGGTGAGGCTGCCGCCGCCGGTAAGCAGCACATTGTGCAGCACTTCTTGCTCGATTTCGACGCCCACGGCCGATTGCAATGCCGACGTGACGGTGGCCGCGGCCGTGGTGCCGAATAGGTCGACTTCCTGGATCGTCCGAGACGCATTCGCGCGGATCGACGTCCTCTCGGTCACGTTCCACAACAGGCTGCCGCCGAAGCCCGGGCTGCTGATCGTCGGCAGGCGCGAATCGTCGTATTCCTGCCGCAGATAGCCGACATAGACCTCGCCGGTGATCAGGCGCGTGAGCTCGACGTCGGTGCCGACGTCGACCTCGAAGCCGTGCGACGAGCGCTTGAGCCCGTTGACGTCGAAGGTCGACTGGTAGATGCGGTCGTTGGCCGCGCCGGCGACGAAGGCGTGATAGCCCGGAACGATCTCATAGGTGACCTTCGGTCCGCCGTAGATCTCGACGCGGTTGCGGTCGGATTCCTTGAGCGAAGCACCGCTGGTCGTGAGCGTGTTGTCGTAGCTGTAGTAGTCCAGATTCCCGTTCATCTGGAATCCGACGACGCCGCGCTCGCGCACGAATTTGAGCTTGCCGCTCGATTCCTGGTATTCGGTCGGGTGTGTCTGGGTTGGCGCCGAGCTCGGCGCGTAGCGTTCCTCGTGTGCGTTCTGGAAGCCCATGCCGGCGTCGAGGTATTCGCCGTGCAGAATGTCAAGCCGGCCGTTGGTGGCGAAGTTGTAGTTGGTCTGGTTCTCGCTCACCTGGGTGGCGAAGCGGCGAACCTCGGCGTTGGCCAGGAAGTTGAGTTGGCTGCTGCCCCAGTCCGACAGCAGCGACGCTGCCGGCCGCAACGACGTATAGAAGTCGCTCTTGGCATGGGGCGCATAGAAGACGTTCGAATCCCAATAGCCTTCGGCTTCGGCGCTCGGATAGAGGAAGAAATCGCCGATGCGCGCGCCGACCGGGTTGTAATCCGGCCGCGCCCGCTGCAGGACGCTGGCGCGCTCCGGCGGCGTGAGCTCAGTCGGGTAGAGACCGGTTTGGGCGAAGGCAAGATGGCTCGACGCGACAAGCGCGACGGCCGCCAGGAGGACGATCCCCCATTTATGCATGCGCGGGTATCCCTCGTTTTATGGACTTCCAGGGCAGCGGCGATGGGAAATTGTAATAAACCGGCTCGCCGCTGGGTAGGCGGCAGTGCCGGCATAGGCTGATTTTCCGGCGCTGTGGCAAATTTGCCAATGCCATTGGCCCGAATTTTGTACGGTTGCGAACCGATCGCCCTTTGGGGGCGATCAATGCGCGTTGGGATGCACGTTGCCCGCGGCCTGGACGGCGTTCTGGACGTAGACGTGAACTTGCTGGCCGCCGGTCGTCGCCGCGCCGTATTCGGTGTAGCCGACCATCTGGCTAGCGTTGCCGCCCGCCTGGCCGACCTGCGTGACCTGCTGGCTGATCTGCGTCCAGTTGGTGCCCGCGAGGTTCACGGTGTCGGCGCTGGTGCCGTTGATCCAGAGCGCGTAGGCGCCGCCGGCATTCTGCACCGCGGCAGGTTCGTTCTGCGCCAGGGCGAAGACGTCGTTTGCCGTCAGCGTGATGGTGTTGGCGGTGCTGGAATGGGCGCCGTCGGTCAGGTCGAAGACCTCGACATTCTTGACGTTGGTGCCGCTGGTGAGGTCCTGGGTGTAGCCGGTGATCGTGTCGAAGGTGAGATTCTGCGCCGTCGAGCTCTCGATCTCGAGCACGTTGAGGCCGTCGCCGCTGCCGCCATTGATCGACACGCCGGGCGTGTCGCCCGTGCTGTCGAGATGCGCCGAGCTCGACCATTCGAAGACATTGGTGCTGTCGGCCGTCGACGAGCCGGTCAGCGCGATGTTGCTGGCCGCGCCGCCGTCGTAATTGATGGTGTTGGCCGCGCCGTTCGATGCCGAGGCATCGGCGGTGGTGCTCGCGCTGTCGAAGAAATAGCCGAAATTGCCGCTGAAGTTGCTGAGCACCGTGTCGTTGAACGACCCGTTGGCGGTGTAGGCGCCGGGATTGTCCTGCGACGCGATGGCGCTGCTGGCGTTGCCGGTGTCGCCGTTGTCGCCGAGCTGGTCGAGCGCCGGATTGATCATGCCGGCGTAGGCGTGTTGGCTCGAGTCGAGCGTCGCGCCGATATTGAAGCTCTCGCCCTCGATTGCGACGGACGCAACCGTGGCGCCCGGTCCAGAAATATATTCGAGCGTCACCAGCGCCGGATCGTTGGGCTGCACCACGGTCGTCGATTCGGGCGTCGCCGTGATGAGACCGTTGGCGCCGACGGTCACCAGCTGCTGGAAGGTGTGCGCCGGATCGACCGCGTCGGTGTAGGTCAGCAGCAATTCGGTCGTGCCGGCCGAATGGGCGCTGACATCGACGGTGGCCGCCGTCGACGACACCGCCGCGGATTCGAACGCGAACTGGATCTGCTTGAAGTCGCTGGTCTGGTTGCCGGCGGTGTCGGTGCCGTTGCCGGTGACGACGTCGAATGCATCCTCGAAGCCGGGCTGGTAGTAGCCCTGGCCGATATAGGGGTGATTGACCGCCTGCGACACCATGTCGGAACCGAGCTGCGACAGCACGTGCTCGTGCGTCGTGTCCAGCGTGTAGCTGTAGTTGCCGCTGGCATCCATGGTGAAGACGCCGTAGGTGCCAGCGAGCGCGGTGCCCGGATTGGCGTGCGTGCCGAAGGTCAGCGGCTGCGCGCCGAGCGTGTAATAGCCTTCGATGAAGGCGGCGGGCGACGACGACACCACTTCGCTGATGTAATTCCCGGTGAGGTCGACGGTGTAGTTGGTGCCGCTGACATGGGTCGGCGCCGGCGTGCTGACGCCGAGTGCGTAGGTGTGCAGGTCGACGTCCGGCACGGTGAGGAAATGCCCGGGCGGCGGGGGCGGCGGCGGCCCTGGCGGTCCCGGTGGCGACGGCGGGCTGCCGCCGACGCCCTTCACGAACTCGCTGGTGTAGCCGAAGCCGGTCGGTGCCAACGGGCCGTCCGGCGTCAGGCCCGGGCCAATGCCGCCGACATCGAAGGGCTGCGTCGCGAAGCCGGTATTCTCGGCCGTCGGGCCCGCGGTGGGATTGATCTCGTTCAGCGCCGGGCCGCCGCACGGGCCGATCAGCGAGAAGTGAAATGCCTGGAGCAGCTCGCTCGGCGTGATCACCGTGCCGTCGGGCAGCTCGAGCGGCGCCGGTTGCGGACCGCACAATCCGACGAGGTCGTGCAGCGTGACCTGTGCGCCGTCGGGAAAGGTGAGCGTGACGTCCTGGCCCTGCTGCGTTGCCTTGAGATCGAGCGGGTTGAAATCGAAGGCGAGCGGCTGGTTGGCAACGATCGGAATGACGATGTGCTCGCCCGGCACCGGCTCGTGCACGGCGATCGGCGGACCGACCGGCGGCCCGGCGTGGGTCGGCAAGCAGGGTGGCGGCGGGCACGGCGCCGCCGGCGGCGGTCCGGCCTGGGGATTGACCTGCTGGAGTTGTTCGACGCCGCCGGTGTGCTGGATCAGCGGCGACGACGTTTCGGCCGCCCGCATCAGATGGTTCATCTCAGCCAAGGTCGGTCTCCACCAAGATCATCATGGTTAAAATTCCAGAAAAAACTCGCATGCCGGTCCCGATGACTCAAAGGTATTTGGCGCCAAATCGATACAACCCGGTGTGATTCTTCAGTCCCATCTGAGCCAGCGCCCGCGCGATCGCGGTGCAATCCAGCGCCGGCGCGTGGCGATGATGGCGACCAACCCGCTGCCGAACAGGAACAGCGACGCCGGCTCGTTCACCGCGATGCAGGAGCCGCTGCTGTTGGTGACGCAGTAATTGTTGGGGTTGGGCAGGTTGGTCAGCGCGAAATAAGCCGTATCGCCGGCCGGCAAGCTGCCGTCGAAAACGACGTCGACCTGGCTCGTTCCATTCGGAATGAAGTAGAGCAGGTTGCCGTTGCTGAGCAGGCCTTCCTCGCCGTAGATCGTGTAGTTCACGTTGTTGAGCGGCGCGTGTCCGGTGGTGCCGATGATGCTGGCCCAGTTCGAGTTGTTAGCGGCCAGCAGCGTCTCGCTGCCGACGATGTTGAAGATCAGGTTGCCGTTGAGCTGCACGTCCTGGATCGTCGTCCCCGTATTGTTGACGATGCCGATCATGTAGCCGTTCGAATTGAACGCCGCGTTCGACTGCGGCGTGTACTGGAAGGTGTAGCCGCCGCCGGACTGGTTGATGGTGATGATCTCGCTGCAGCCGCCGACGCCGCCGCCAGTGCAGATGTCAGCTGCGGCGGGGCGCGCGCTCAGAATCCCGAGGGCCGGGAGCAGCGCGGCGCAGGCGATCGACGCCAGTGCCAGGCGGCGGAAAAGGGCGAGCATGAATGCCTCCTTCGGACGGAAGAGCATTCTGCTCGATTAACCATGTTCGATTTCGGATTAACCATATATCACTCCGTCTAGGAGAATGCAAATAGAGAAAAAGACTTCGCGAAGAAGTCTCTTAATAATCGTTAAAGTTAATCTTGGTTAATATTTGCGGTCGGCAGGTACTCAGCGGCGCGCCATTTCGATGAGATAGGCGGCGAAATCGGCCGGCTTGAGCTTGATCGCGACGCGCTCGGCCTCGCCGGCGAGCGCCCGCGCCACGAGCATGTGGTTCTCGACGTGGACGGGATCGACCTTGAACAGGCCGGCGGCATCGCGGATGCGCGGATAATAACGCGGGTCGATCACTTTCTCGCGGCGGCCGACGCGCTCAATCATCTGGGCCTCGTCGAGACCGTCGGCCGCGACCGATTTCACCAGCTGCCAGTCGTCCTCGCCGGCCCAGCCTTGCGCGACCAGCGCCTTCACGTCGTCGTCGCTGTAACCGAGCTTGTAGACGTGCTTGCTCAGCCCGACGTCGGAGGCCCATTTGCCGAGCTTGGTGCTGTGCGCCACGTAGATCGCGCCCATCGGGGTTCTTCCGCGTGATTCCGGTGTCCGGACCTAGTACCCGGAATCAAAGCTGAGTGATACGTCGGCCCTTGAAGCGGCGCTGGCGGACTTTTTTCTTTCGCCATGCGAAGGGCTGTGCGTTCTCGTTGTAGGCGGCGATGAAGGCATCGATGTGCT